>OMDJ01000781.1_pt1 | contig 18470 bp, 15 predicted proteins | sample 1645211 | NCBI WGS metagenome assembly OMDJ01 (sample SAMEA103958142, study PRJEB25191) | human gut metagenome | biome: human-associated habitat [ENVO:00009003]; feature: intestine environment [ENVO:2100002]; material: feces | place: Germany | collected 2013/2015 | reverse complement strand
ATTCCTGCTGCGGCGGCAGTACCGGCGGCAGCTGGAGGAGACCCGCCGCAGCGGCGCCATGCCCCCGGAGCTGCAAAGCGTGCAGAAAGCCCTCTCCATCCCCGACATGAGCCGGGTGCAGATCGGCTCGGTGCTGTTTGCCAACAAGCCCGGCGACGGCTCGGCACGGGAGCAGGCCGCCTCCTGCCAGCGGGTGCTGGGGGGCTGCGCCAACCTCTGCTACGAGTTTGCCACCAAGCGCTACCGCTCCAACTGTGTCAACTGGGGGATGCTGCCCTTTACGCTGGCGGAAGGAACGGATTTCCCCGGCCACCCCGGTGACTTCCTCTATGTGCCGCAGGTGCGGGAAAAGGTGACCCGCGGCGATGAGGAGTTCCCCGCCCTGCTGCTGACGGACAGCGGCATCCACGCCCTGACGCTTTATCTGAAAAATACCACCGCCGAGGAGCGGGAGCTGCTGCTCACCGGCTGTCTCATGAACCACTATGCGGCCCAAAATGCCGCCGAAAACCGGAGGTGAACCCCATGGAAAAAATCAAAATGCCCCACCCCATTGCGGAGCTGGACGGCGACGAAATGACCCATGTGCTTTGGGGGAAGATCAAAGAGCAGCTGATCCTGCCCTTTGTGGAGCTGAACACGGAGTACTACGACTTGGGCCTGCCCAACCGGGAGCGGACGGCGGATCAGGTGACACGGGATGCGGCGGAGGCCATCCGCCGCCTGCACATCGGCGTCAAGTGCGCCACCATCACCCCCAACCTCCAGCGACAGGAGGAGTACGGCCTGAGCCAACTGTGGAAGTCCCCCAACGCCACCATCCGGGCAGCGCTGGACGGCACGGTGTTCCGGGCTCCCATCCTCATTTCACGGGTCAAGCCCGTGGTGACCAGCTGGAAAAAGCCCGTCACCATCGCCCGCCACGCCTACGGTGATCTGTATAAGGCCGTGGAATACCGGGTCCCCGGCAAGGGAAAGGCGGAACTGGTCTTCACCGATGAAAACGGCGTGGAGACCTCCCGCCAGACGGTGTACCAGTTCAGCGGCCCCGGCGTGGTGCAGGCCATGCACAACCGGGATGATTCCATTCTCTCCTTTGCCCGGTGCTGCTTCTCCTACGGGCTCTCCGTGGGACAGGACGTGTGGTTTTCCAGCAAGGATACCATCTCCAAGGACTACGACCAGACCTTCAAGCTGCTGTTTCAGAGGGTGTACGACGAGGAGTACCGGACGGCCTTTGAAAAGGCGGGTCTCACCTATCGCTACGCCCTCATCGACGACGTGGCGGCCAAGGTCATCCGCTCCCCCGGCGGCATCATCTGGGCCTGCAAGAATTACGACGGCGACGTAATGAGCGACCTCATCGCCGCCGCCTCCGGCTCTCTGCCCATGATGACCAGTGTACTGGTCTCCCCGGACGGCAACTTTGAATATGAGGCCGCCCACGGCACCGTCACCGATCACTTCTACCGCTGGCGGCGGGGGGAGAAGGTCTCCACCAATCCGCTGGCTACCATGGCGGCTTGGGCCGGTGCCCTCCGCAAACGGGGCGAATGGGACAAAAACCAGCGCTTAGTGGACTATTCTGACTGTCTGAATCAGGCCGGACTGGACGTGTTTGAGGAGGGGTATCTGTCCGAGGATCTGGCTGCCCTCTGCGACCCCGCCGACCTGAAGGAGATGCCGGACAACGACCGCCTGCTCTCCCTCATCCGTCAGCGGCTGGAGGTCCTGCTGGCCCAGTGACCGGTCAGTCATTTGTGTTTCTGTCATTCCGCCAGTCAATAACCTTCTTCCCCCCGGTTGACCTGGCGGTGCATCCCCATCCGGTCGATGCATCGCCAATCGGTCGGTGCATCGCCATTCGGCTCCCGCCGAATCGTGCCGTCCTGTCTCGGCAGATGCTCGGCATCCCCCGCTCCTACTGATGGTGGTGTGTCATGCGGCTCTGCATAGCATTTCATGCATGATCCTGCATTTTTTCTTCAAGATATGAAACGAAACAGGCCCTGCGTCCTATGGACACAGGGCCTGTTCCGTTTCGTATTACCGCCTTACTCCACGGCGTATTTTCTGGCGTATTCCCGGAAGCGGCGGTCGTATTCCTCGTTGTTCAGCTTGCCGCTGCGCAGCGTCTCATGGATGTTCAGATTGTGCTGGGACATATCGATGACGCTGCCGGCGATGTTGGAGCAGTGGTCGGAGGTGCGCTCCAGATCCGTCAGCAGGTCTGCCCACACAAAGCCCGCCTCGATGCTGCACTTGCCTTCCCGCATCCGCAGGATGTGACGGGTACGCAGCTGCTCCTTCAGCAGATCCACCACCTGTTCCAGCGGCCCCCCGGCGGAAGGCATCCGCCGACCGGTCCAGGATCTCCTCCACGGCAGCCTCCAGCACCTTCAGATCCGCCTGAGCGGCCTCGCTGAGGGTCAGTCCCTTGCTTTGCAGCTCCTCGGCAGATTCCACGATGTTCACAGCGTGGTCGGCAATGCGCTCGAAGTCCCCAATGGCCTTCAGCAGCTCCGTGGCATTCTCACTGTCCGCCGCCGTCAGGGTCTGGCTGCTGAGCTTCACCAGATAGGTTCCCAGAATGTCCTCATAGTGATCCGTGACCTCCTCGTCGGCCCGCACCTGCTCCGCCAGCGCCGGGGTATAGTCCGTCACCGACAGCAGACTGCCGCGCAGGGCCTGCACGGCGCAGTCCGCCATCTTCATGGTCACCTCACGGCACTGGCCCAGCGCCAGAGCCGGGGAGGCCAGCAGGCGCTCATCCAGCTCCGTCTCGTGCTCCGGAGCCGGGGCGTCGTGGATGACCCGCAGAGCCAGCTTCTCCAGCAGCGGGGTCATAGGCATGAGAATGGCCACGCACAACAGGTTGAAGGCGGTGTGGATCACGGCGATGCCCGGCAGGGTGGCCGCCTCCCCCAGAATGGCCGGGGCCAAAATCGCCCGGACGATGGAATAAGCCGCCAGCAGCACCGCAGAGCCGATCACATTGAAGGACAGGTGGACGAATGCGGCACGCTTGGCGTTCTTATTGGCCCCCACAGAGGACAGCAGCGCCGTGACGCAGGTGCCGATGTTCTGGCCCATGATGATGGGAATGGCGGCGCCATAACTCACCTGACCGGTGACGGCCAGCGCCTGTAGGATCCCCACGGAGGCGGAGCTGGACTGGATGATGGCCGTCAGCACCGCACCGGCCAGCAGGCCCAGCACCGGGTTCTCAAAGGCGATGAACAGCTGTCGGAAGGCCGGCACATCCGCCAGACCGCCCACGGCGGAGGACATGGTTTCCATGCCGAACATCAGCGTGGCAAAGCCCAGCAGCACCGTGCCGGTGTCCTTTTTCTTATTGTCCTTGCAGAACATGAAGAAGATGATACCCGCCAGCGCCAGCACCGGCGTAAAGGAGGTGGGCTTCAGGAGCCGCACCCATATGCTGTCGCCGCTGATGCCGCCCAGACTCAGCAGCCATGCCGTCACCGTGGTGCCGACGTTGGCCCCCATGATGACGTTGATGGCCTGCCGCAGGGTCATGAGACCGGAGTTGACGAAGCCCACCACCATCACCGTGGTGGCCGAGGAGCTCTGGATCACCGCCGTGACGCCAAGGCCCGTGAAAAAGCCCGCCAGACGGCCGGTGGTCATCTTGCCCAGCAGGGAACGCAGGCGGCCACCGGCCCGGCGTTCCAACGCCTGTCCCATCAGCGTCATGCCGAACAGGAACAGACACAGCCCTCCCAGCATGGTCAATACATCAAAAATACTCATAAGCGTTTTCCTCTCCGCCGCCACCGGGCGGCACCTTTTTTTACACAGTTTTTTCCAAATACTCTATCTGATCAGTACTTTACCGGCGGCAGATAAAATCCAAAAGCGGAGTTTTGTAAAATCCATGTAAAATCTTACCCGGTGGAGGGCGTCGGGACAGCAGGCGGGGAAGCTCGACGGAAAAGCAGGATTTATGTCTTATATGTGAAAAAAATCACGTCTACCCCCTTGCAGACTTTTGGCGGATGCTGTATCATGTAGAATGTCCGGGAATCGGCCGGACAAAATAACAAAAAGAGGAGAGAAAACAATGGAACGTATCTTCCACCTGAAGGAGAACGGCACGACTGTGAAAACAGAGATCCTGGCCGGTCTCACCACGTTCATGACGATGGCCTACATCATCGCCCTGAACCCCAATCTGCTCACCGGCTTCCAGACCGGAACGCCCCTGTGGAACGGCGTATTCCTCGCCACCTGCATCGCCTCCGCCATTGGCACGGTGTGCATGGCCTTCCTGGCCAACAAGCCCTTTGTCATGGCCCCCGGCATGGGCCTGAACAGCTTCTTCGCCGTGGTGGCGGGCAACGTGGCCGCCCTGCTGAACACCGACTACACCAGCGCCTTCCAGGCGGTACTGTGCATCATCCTGGTGGAGGGCATCGTGTTCCTGCTGCTGAGCGTGTTCAACATCCGTGATAAGATCGTTCACGCCATCCCTCTGGGCGTGCGGCTGGGCATCGGCCCCGCCATCGGCCTGATGCTGATGAATATCGGCGTTGGCTCCAATGTGGGCGTTTACGCCGAGGGGAACGGCTACACCGATCCCTTCTACGTCATGCGTGACTTCTTCGGCGCCATGACCCCCAGCGTCATCAAGGATCACATGGGCGCTGAGTACAGCACCATGGTCCTGACCGTCATCACCATGTTCGTGGGTCTGTTCGTCATCATCCTGCTGGCCAAGAAGGGCGTCAAGGCCGCCGTGCTGGTGGGTATGCTGGCTTCCTCCGTGATCTACTGGGCCGGTGAGGCCATCTTCCTGCACGTGAACCCCTTCGCCTCCCTGCAGGGCGCCTCCTTTGTGCCTCCCTTCCACGACATGGCTGCCACCACCCTGTTTAAGTTCGACTTCACCGACTTCTTCCGCATCGGCTGGTTTACCGCCATCACCCTGGTCATTACCTTCTGCATGATCGATATGTTCGACACCATCGGCACCCTCGTCGGCACGGCCTCCCGCGCCGGCATGGTCGACAAGGACGGCAATATGCCCAAGATGAAGGAAGCCCTGCTCTCCGATGCCATCGGCACCATCGCGGGCGCTGCCACCGGTACCTCCACCGTCACCACCTTCATCGAGTCCGCTTCCGGCGTTGAGGCCGGCGGCCGCACCGGTCTGACCGCGCTGACCACCGCCGTTCTCTTCCTCGCCTGCATGTTCCTCGCCCCCATCGCCGCCATCATCCCCGGCGCTGCGACCTCCGCCGCGCTCATCTACGTCGGCGTGCTGATGCTCCAGGGCCTCAAGAACGTCAACTTCGACGATATGGATCAGATGCTGCCGGTGTCCATCATGCTCATCGGTATGCCCGTGTCCGGCTCCATCGGCCACGCCATCGGTCTGGGCCTGATCTCCTACACCGTGGTCAAGGTCTTCTCCGGCAAGGCCAAGGACGTCAGCGTTCTGACCTATGTCATCTCCCTCCTCTTCCTCATCAAGTTCTTCGTGGTGGTGTAAGACCCATACAGCGGCATAAGAAAGAGCGCCCGTTCGGGCGCTCTTTCCTTTTGGCTTTTTACTTGTAGAAATCCGTGCCGTCCTCAATGACGATGGGCAGGCCGTTGTGGTAGACGGGGATGGTCTCGAACTTGAAGCGGCTGACGCGGTGCTTATGGTCGATCTGCTCTTTAATGGCGGGATCGGCGACGCCCTTGCGGACGTATTCGTTCACCGCGTGGTAGGAAAAGCCGAGGTTGTCCTCGTCGGTCTTGCCGGTCAGGCCGTCGGACGGGGGCTTGATGAGGAAGCGCTCGGGCAGGCCCAGCGCGCGGCCGATGGCGATGACCTCCTCGGTGGTGTACATCCCGATGGGCGAGAACGCGCCCGCGCTGTCGCCGTAGATGGTGCAGTAGCCGACCCAGTCCTCGGAAAGGTTGGAGGTGTTGACCACGATGCCCGCGTCCACGCTCTGGGCGATGGCGTACAGCGTCGCCATGCGGATGCGGGAGGGGAGGTTGACGGTGGTCTGGCGGCTGGCCTCGATGCCGAGGCGGGCCATCTCGCCCAGAATGCCGCTCGTGCCGCCGTGGATGTTGAAGGTGTAGTGCTTGATGCCGAGAAAGTCCACGATGCCGTTGGAGTAGTCGATGTCGGGCTGGACGCCGTCGGGCATGAGGACGCCGAGGACGTTCTCGCGGCCATACGCCTCGACGCACAGCGCGGCGATCACCGAGCTGTCCTTGCCGCCGGAGATACCGACGACAGCGGTCTTGCCGCCGCAGCTTTTCATCTGCGCGCGCATCCAGTCGAGCAGGGCGAGAATGTGGTCCGCGGCCTTGAAATCCTTGAGATCGTACATAGCTTGCGCTCCTTTTTTGAAATTTGCTATCATTGTAGCGCAAAAAAGCGCGGATTGCAATGGAAGGAGCGCAGAAATTCTCATTTCATCGGTCTTTTCCGCGCACGGACGTGACAAAATCAGTCGATCAGGGCGCGCAGCTCGTCGAGCGAGAGCGAAGGCTGGAGGGCAAGGCCGACGCCAAAGCCGACGACGCGGGCAAGCTGCCCGGCGCGCGCGTCGATGTCGCGCGGCGTGACCATGACGCTCCCCTGTCCGCGCAGGGCGGCGGGATCGGGGAGGTCCGCCCCGGCCTCGTCTAAAAGGTCGAGCGCGAGCGTGGCGGCGTCCACCACGGTGGGGACGCCGACGGCGAGGACGGGAACGCCGAGCGTCTCGCGCGTGAGGGCGCGGCGGTGGTTGCCGACGCCCGAGCCGGGGACGATGCCGGCATCCGTGAGCTGGACGGTGGTGCAGACGCGCCCGAGGCTCTGCGACGCCAGCGCGTCGACGGCAACGACAAGGTCGGGGCGCACGGTCTCCACCGCGCCGCGCACGAGCTCGGCGGCCTCCAATCCCGTTGTGCCGAGGACGCCGGGCGTCAGCACGCTGACATCCGCGAGCGCACCGAAGGCGGCGCAGCCCTTCAGGTGGCGCGTGGCGGGCACATGATCGGCGGCGCGGGGACCGATGACGTCGGGCGTCATGGCGCGGTTGCCGAGTCCGACCACGAGGGCGGTATCGACCGTTCCTTCGAGGAGAGCGCGCAGCTCGTCGCGGAGCGCGAGCGCCGCGCGCTCCGTGTACGCGGGGTCCTCGGGAGAAAGCGCGCGCAGGTCGAGCGTGACGTAGGTCCCGCGCGGCTTGCCAAGGGCGCGCGAGGCCGCCTCGCCCTCCACCGTCACCGTGGTCACGGCGCAGCCGCGGCGCGTCCGCTCGGTGAGCGTGAGGCCGTCGATGGCGTCGTCCCTTTGTGCCGCGCGGAACAGCGCGTGCGCCTCCAGCGCCAGGTCCGTCCGCCGTGCGTTCATAAAACCGCCTGCCTTCCACTAAATCTTGTATATTGCTCTCATTATGTCCCCTAAATTTTGAAGCATACAAAAAAGTGGAGAAAATCTGAAAAAAGTGCTTGCAATTCCTCGAAAACTTTGTTAAAATACCATTCTGCACGGTGGATTTTTTATGTTCGCCGTCAAATCCCAACCGGAGGAGGTGTTTGGTTTGCCGAATATTAAGTCTGCCAAGAAGCGCGTCCAGCTCGCTGAGGTGCGTAACGCCCGCAACAAGGCTGACAAGTCCGCACTGAAGACCGCACTCAAGAAGTTCGAGGCGGCTGCCGCTGAAGGCAATCGCACCGAGGCCGAGGGTGCTTACAAGGTCGCAGTGAAGATCGTGGACAAGTCTGCCGCGAAGGGTCTGCTGCACAAGAACAACGCTGCTCACAAGAAGAGCGCTATGACCACCAAGCTCAACAGCATTGGCTGATCGAACCAAACAGCGAGAGACGTCCGCGAGGACGTCTCTTTTTTCTCTGCCAATCAAAAGACTGCTTTTGGAGCCGCTTATTTACAATTTGTTCACACGGTTTTCAAGTTTTAGCCATAAATCGCTGGTATCTTAATACTTGCAAAGGGGTTACGTGATCCCCGATGTGATTTTCTCCCTCCTAAAAATACACACAACACACAGCCAAAAGCCCCCGTCTTTCGACGGGGGCTTTTGGTGTCTTATCGGGGGCAGGAGCTCCGACGCGCGGCAGAGCGGGAACGCGGGTTGCGTTTGCGCGCGCGGCATGGTAAAATCAGGAAAGGCCGCTGGGTGCGGCAACAGGAGCACACGACAGCAATGCACGAAGGAGGAAAACAGCATGAAACAGAAAATTTTTGCGCTGCTTGCGGCGCTGTGCCTGCTCGCGGGCTGCGCGGGCAAAACGGAGCCGGACGCGCCGGTCATTGACCCCGCGCCGCCGACGGTCGACCCGACGCCGGTCACGCCGACGGAGCCGAGCGAGGCCGAGCAGGCTGAGGCGCGGCTGCGCGAGCGCATCGCGGGGATGTCGATCGAGGAAAAGGTCGGGCAGATGTTCTTTGTCCGCTGTCCCGAGACGGGCGCGGCGGAGGATGTAGCTGCCTACCACCTCGGGGGGCTGCTGCTCTTCGGGCGGGACTACAAGGACGCAGACGGCGGCTGGCTGAGCGCGGAGGAGCTGACGGCGAAGCTCGAGAGCTATCAGGCCGCGGCGGACATTCCGCTCTTCATCGGCAGCGACGAGGAGGGCGGCACGGTAACGCGCGCGAGCCGCGACCCGAAGCTCTTCGCGCAGCCGCTGCCCTCGCCGCAGGAGCTGTATGCCGCGCGCGGCATGGACGGTCTTGCCGCGGAGACGCTGGACTATAACAAGCAGCTTCTGGCGCTCGGCATCAACGTAAACCTTGCGCCGGTGTGCGACGTATCCACCGACGCGGGTGACTTCATCTACGCGCGCTCGTTCGGCGGAGACGCCGCGGCGACGAGCGAATTTGTGACGGCGGCGGTCGGCGCGATCCGGGACGCGGGGGTGGCGGCGGTCCTCAAGCACTTCCCCGGCTATGGGAACAACGCCGACACGCACACGGGCGTCGCCATCGACAAGCGGCCGTATGAGACGTTCGAGCAGAGCGACTTCTTGCCGTTCCGGGCGGGCATGGAAGCGGGCGCGCCGTTCGTGCTCGTGAGCCACAACGTGGCGGAGTGCATGGACGCTGCGCTGCCGGCGTCCCTCTCCCCCGCCGTGCATGAGGTACTGCGGGAGACGCTGGGCTTCGACGGCATCGTGATCACGGACGACCTCGCGATGGACGCGGTGAAGCAGTACGCGAACGGCGAGGCCGCGGTGCTGGCGGTGCTCGCAGGAAACGATATGCTCATCACGAGTGACTACCAAAACGACATTCCCGCCGTGCTCGCGGCGGTGGCGGACGGGCGCATCGCGGAGCGCGAGATCGACGCGCACGTGCTGCGTATTCTGCGCTATAAGCAGGCGCAGGGGTGGATCGAATAGGATTTTTTGGAATTTCGGAACAAAACGGCGCGGCTTTGCGTCAAAAGATGCAAAGGTCCTGCTTTTGGAAGAGGCAGGACGGAAACAGAAAGGAGCGAAAGAAATGAAAAGGTCTCTGCGAAACAGTATTCTCTTGCTGCTGACGGCGATGCTGCTGACAGTATCGGCCCTTGCCGACTCGGGGCCGAAGGCCCAGCTGACGGTGAAGGTGGTAAACGCGCCGAGCGAGCCGTACTACCTCGATCTTTTGGAAAAGGGGGATTATCAGGGGCACACCTATGGCTCCGGAGACGGGGATGACACATACAGCGGGCTGGATTGGAGCTACTCCGAGGAGGAAATCGCCGCGCTGGATGACGAGCTGCTGGACGCGCTGCGGGCAGCGGTGCCGGAGGGCTGGCACGCCTGCACCGCGCAGGGGACAAACGGCGCGCCGATGTGGGGCGACCTGATCGGCAGCGACGCAGGCGGGGTGCGGCTCCACTCCTTCCGCTACCATGGCGTACCGGATACGTATCGGATCATTCTCGTGACAAAAAGCGGCGAGAGCTGGGTGTCCGATACGCTGCACCGCGCGACGCTGCAATCGAGCGCGACGGTGGATTGGGCGAAAAGGACCGCGAGCGCGCCGAGCGCGGCGACCGCCTATCTGCTGCAATTTTTCTGCACCCTCCTCCCTACCCTGCTGATCGAGGGCGTGCTGCTGCTCGCCTTCGGCTATCGGAGCCGTCGGAGCTTGCTGGTGTTTCTGCTCGTGAACCTTGTGACGCAAGGCGGCTTCGCGCTCTACCTTGCCGTGACGGTGCTCAACCACGGCGTGAGCGGGTGGTCGCTGCTGTTCTACATTCCCATCGAAATTATCATTACCGCAGTCGAGCTGCTGTGCTACCGCCGGCTGCTGACGGAGAAGGGCCGAGGGCGCGCGGTGGGCTACGCCGTCGCCGCAAATGTCTGCTCCGCGACGGTGGGGTTGCTGCTCATCGACCCGCTGTGGAGGTTCATCGTCAGCATTTCTTAGAAACTATTTTGCGCCCCGCACGGGCGCGGAAACGAAAGGAAATTTTTTCATGGAGACCGAAAAGCTATACTATGCCGACCCCTTTCTGACGGAATTTGACGCGCGGGTGCTTGCCTGCGAGGCGGAAAAGGGCGGCTATGCCGTGGTGCTCGACCGCACGGCGTTCTATCCCGAGGGCGGCGGGCAGCCGTATGACACCGGCGTGCTCGGCGGCGTCGAGGTGAGCGAGGTACATGAAAAGGCGGGCGTCGTCACGCACAAATGCGCCGCTCCCCTGCCCGTGGGCGAGACGGTGCATGGGAAGCTCGACTGGGCGCGGCGCTTCGACCACATGCAGCAGCACTCCGGCGAGCACATCTGCTCGGGGCTGATCTGCGCGCGCTACGGCTGCGACAACGTGGGCTTTCACATGGGCGCGGAGAGCGTGACCATCGACTTCAACGCCGACATTCCGTGGGAGGAGCTGCTGGAGATCGAGGCAGCGGCGAACCGGTACATCTATGAGGATCACGCCATCGACATCCAGCTCCACCGCGGCGCGGAGCTGGACGCGATCGACTACCGCAGCAAAAAGCCGCTTGAGGGCGACGTGCGCATCGTGACCTTCCCCGGCGCGGACTGCTGCGCGTGCTGCGGCACGCACGTCATGCGGAGCGGACAGGTCGGCATCGTGAAATTCCTCTCCGTGCAGAAGTTCCGCGAGGGCGTGCGCATCGAGCTGCTGTGCGGCGGGCGGGCATACCGCTATCTCTCCGCCTGCTGGGCGCAGGACGTGGCGGCCGCGCAGGCGCTCTCGGTCAAGCCGACGGCCTCCGCCGCGGCGGTCGAGCGCTTGCAGGGCGAGCTTTCCGCGCTTAAGCTGCGCTGCGCAAAATTGGAGGAGAGCGTGTTCGCGGGCGTCGCGGCGCGGTATGCGGGCAGCGGCGATGTGCTGCTTTTCGAGGACGAGATGGGCGGCGAGAGCGTGCGCAGGCTCTGCGACGCGGTGGCGGAGACCTGCGGCGGGCGCTGCGCGGTGTTCGCGGGCGCGGGCAGCGCGTGGAAATACGCCATCGGACAGCGCGGCGGCGATCTGCGCGCGCTGACAAAGGAGCTGAACGCGGCGCTCTCGGGGCGCGGCGGCGGCATGCCGGAGTTCGTGCAGGGCAGCGTCGGCGCGGAGCGCGAAGCCATCGAGGCGTTCTTTGCGGAAAAGTGACTTGACAAGCGCGCGGCGGCGTGCTATGCTACGCACAACAAAAGGCTGTGAGAAAGAAGCCTTTTCCCTTCGGCGCAGCAGAGAGAGGACGGTCGGTGCGAGTCCTCGCGGCAGGGAAAGGGCGGCGCTTTTGAGCCGCGCGGCGGAAATGCCGCGCCGGTCCCCGCCGTTATCGGGAATGAAGTGCCCCGCCTCCAACGGGGAATTCAGGTGGAACCACGGACAATGCTTTGTTCGCCCTGAGCCTACTGAAATAGGCTCAGGGCGTTTTTGCTGCGCAAAAACGCAAGGTTTTGAGCTTCGTCCCTCGCCGCCATCGCGGCAATCGGGGCGCATGGCGTCAAAATTGCGTACACGCAATTTTGAAAACGCTCCGGGCCACCAAACGAAAAGGAGAAGAAACCATGAAAAACACCGAAAAGACGATGGACAAGATCGTTGCCCTGTGCAAGAACCGCGGCTTTGTGTTCCCCGGCAGCGAGATCTACGGCGGCCTTGCCAACACCTGGGACTATGGCCCGCTCGGCGCGGAGCTGAAGAAGAACATCAAGAACGCCTGGTGGAAGAAGTTCGTGCAGGAGAATCCCTACAACGTCGGCCTCGACGCGGCGATCCTGATGAATCCCCAGACCTGGGTGGCGAGCGGCCATCTGAGCGGCTTCTCCGATCCTCTGATGGACTGCCGCGAGTGCCACGAGCGCTTCCGCGCGGATAAGCTCATCGAGGACTGGTGCGCGGAGAACGGCTTCGAGCTGAGTAAGCCCATCGACGCCTTCTCCCAGAGCGAGATGAAGGACTTTGTTGAGGAGCACAACATCCCCTGCCCCACCTGCGGCAAGCACAACTTTACCGATATCCGTCAGTTTAACCTGATGTTCAAGACGTTCCAGGGCGTGACCGAGGACGCGAAGAACACCGTGTATCTGCGTCCCGAGACGGCGCAGGGCATCTTCGTCAACTTCAACAACGTCCAGCGCACGACACGCAAGAAGCTGCCGTTCGGCATCGGCCAGATCGGCAAGAGCTTCCGCAACGAGATCACCCCGGGCAACTTCATCTTCCGCGTGCGCGAGTTTGAGCAGATGGAGCTGGAGTTCTTCTGCAAGCCCGGCACCGACCTCGAATGGTTCCAGTATTGGCGCACGTTCTGCCACAACTGGCTGCTGTCCATCGGTCTGAAGGACGAGAATCTGCGTCTGCGCGACCACGATCCCGAGGAGCTGTGCTTCTACTCCAAGGCAACGACGGACTTCGAGTTCCTGTTCCCCTTCGGCTGGGGCGAGCTTTGGGGCGTCGCCGACCGCACGGACTACGACCTGACGCAGCATTCCAACACGAGCGGCGAGAAGCTGGTCTACCGCGAGGGCGAGGGCAAGGACATGGTGGAGTATATCCCCTATGTCATCGAGCCGAGCCTCGGCGTGGAGCGCAGCGTGCTGGCTGTGCTGTGCGACGCCTACGACGAGGAGGTCGTCGGGCAGGACAAGAAGGGCAACGACGATGTGCGCGTGGTGCTGCACTTCCATCCCGCGCTCGCGCCGTTCAAGGCCGCGATCCTGCCGCTGAGCAAGAAAGAAGTTCTCACCGGCCCCGCACAGGAGCTGTATGCCGAGCTGAGCAAGGAGTTCATGGTCGATTACGACGAGACCGGCTCCATCGGCAAGCGCTATCGCCGCGAGGACGAGATCGGCACGCCGTTCTGCATCACCTTTGACTTCGAGACCGTCGGCGACGAGAACACGCCCGCCGACCACTGCGTGACCGTGCGCGAGCGCGACACGATGCAGCAGGTGCGTATGCCCATCAGCGAGGTCAAGGCGTATCTGCGCGAGAAGTGCGCGTTCTGAGATCATCCTGCCGCACTTTGCGGCACACATAACCAAAGGGGGTATTCTCTGCCGTAGAGAATACCCCCTTTTTGCCGCGCGGCTTTACGCGCGGCTTTATTTGTATTTCCGGCTCTCGGCCACGGCGAGCTCGTCGCAGCGGTTGTTGTATTCGTTCTCCGCGTGCCCCTTGACCCAGTGGTAGCGGATGTCGTGCGTCGCGATGAGCGGCAGCAGCCGCTCCCAAAGGTCCACGTTCAGCGCGGGCTTCTTGTCGCTCTTGACCCAGCCCTTTTTCTGCCAGCCGTACACCCAGCCCTTGCTCAGCGCGTCGATGACGTACTTGGAATCCGAGTACAGCTCGACCTCGCACGGCTCCTTCAAAAGGCGCAGAGCCTCGATGACGGCGGTAAGCTCCATGCGGTTGTTGGTGGTCTGCGCCTCGCCGCCGGAGAGCTCGCGCTCGTGCGCCCCGTATCTAAGCACCGCGCCCCAGCCCCCGGGACCGGGGTTGCCGCTGCACGCGCCGTCGGTATAAATGGTGACGTTCTTCATATCGGCTCTCCGTTCAGACGGCGCGTGCCTGCCATGCGAGCGGTTGCCCCGCAAGGGGCGAGCGAGTTGGCATTGACCGGGTTTGCGAGGCAAACCCCGCCGTCGGTATAGATGGTGACGGTTTTCATAGAACACCTCTGTTTCGCCGCTGTGTACGGCGTATTTCGCAGGGGTGGTTCTCTTTGCGAAAGAGAATCACCCCTGCGCGACCCCAAGAGAACGCAAGGGGCTATCCGCCCCTTGACCCCCGAACTGCCCGTATTGAACTACTTTTTGGGAACAGTATGGCGGTGTTTTTCTTCTGAACGATTTGGTGTGCTTCTCTTTCCGCTCAGCCGCTGCTGCGGCGAATGTCGTTTGCTTTTCGGGTTACTGACGGAGTGTGTGGCGGGATTTGACGCGCGCGACACGCTGGGTGTACTCCTCGCGGTCGAGGATGCCGGCGTCGTAGAGGACCTTCAGGCTCTCGAGACGGCCCTCGCAGCTGTCGACGCCGGCGGCGTGGACGCGCAGGGAGTCCGCCTGCTGGCGGCGCGCCTCCGCCCATCGCTTCTCGCTGTGGCGGCGCTCGGCGGCGTGCTCACGCGCCTGCTCCGCTTCGATATCGCGCCCGCTCGGGCGGCGCGGACTCTTTTTGAGGGCATTGACGGCGCTGTTGAGCTTGTCGGACACCTCACCGCCGGCGGCAGACTGGCGGAGCCTTTCCGCCCATTCCTCCGCGGTGGGGCCGACGTTCTGTGTGCGCTTCTTCTTGCCCTCCCCCTCACTTTTTGCAGCGAGCTTGCCAAAGACGATGACAGCGGCAACGATCATTATTAAAAAATCCATTCTGCTCTCCTCCTTACAGGTCGCTTAGAATGTCGCGGCGCTTGGCCTCGTACTCCTCCTCGGTGATGAGGCCGCGGTCGTAGAGGCTGCGCAGCTCGGTCAGGCGCGCTTCCGCGTCGGAGCGCGGAGCGGCGCGGCGGTCGTCCGGCTCGTCGTCCGTGATCTCGTAGCCGCCCATTTTGACCTTGCCCGCGGCGATCAGAAAATTATAACCCCCCATACCGAAGGCCAGCAGACACCAGATGGCCTTGAAGCCTGCAAAGACCGGGTCGAAGCCCGACGGAAGGGCAAACAGGCCGAAGCAGCCCATCGCAAAGCAGACGATGCCGCCGAAAATGCTCTCGCCCTTTGTGGGTTTACGGGTGATGCGCCGTCTTCTCATCTCATGCCTCCTCAGTCGGTTCCTCAGACGCAGCGTGCATACTGCCCTGAATGTCGGGGTCTTCATCGAGCGCCGGCTTGCGCTTGCCCTGCCACTTCGCGCGGCGCTCGTCCTCCGCGGGGCCTACGCCGCTGCCGATGAGCTTACCGAAGGCGCCGAAGGCGAGCAGCAGAGCGGCGATCAGAAGGTACTTCATGGTGTTTTCTCCTTTCTGCGTCTGACGGGGTTTTGTTCTTTTCTATCCACAGTATCGCATAAAACCGGAAAAAAGTCTACAACAATAAAGTTGCGCCGGAGTATTCCGACGCAACTTTGCTTTTACATGTGGCTTATTCGTCCGCGTTTTCCACAGGGGTGGGGACCTCTGCCGTCTCCGGCGCGGGGGCGTCCTCGTGCTCGGCGAGCGCCATGGAGATGACCTGATCGCCCTCCTCCTTGAAGCGCATGACGATGACGCCCTGCGTAGCGCGTCCTGTGGAGCGGATGTCCGCGACAGGGGTGCGGATGAGGATGCCGGCGCGGGTGACGAGGAGCAGATCCTCGCTGCCGTCCACGACCTTGACGCCCACGACGCCGCCGGTCTTTTCGGTGACAGAATAGTTCTTGATGCCGAGGCCGCCGCGGTTGGTGATGCGGTATTCCTCGACCGGCGTCTTCTTGCCGAAGCCGTTCTCGGTGATGGAAAGGACCTGCTTGCCCGCCTGTGCGCGGGCGGTGCCGACGACGTAGTCGCCCTCGCGCAGACGGATGCCGCGCACGCCGACGGCGGTGCGGCCCATGGCGCGGACGTCGGTCTCGTCAAAGACGCAGGCCATGCCGTCGTGCGTGGCGATGAGGATGCGCTGGCTGCCGTCCGTCTCGCGGACCGCCACCAGCTCGTCGCCCTCGTCAAGGCTCAGGGCGCGGATGCCGTTGCTGCGCAGGTTCTTGAGCGTTTCAACGGGCAGGCGCTTGACCGTGCCGTTGCGTGTGACCATGGTGAGGTAGAGCTTTTCGTCGCCCTTTTCGCGGAAATGGAGCATGGCCTGCACGCGCTCTCCGGTCTCGACCTGGATGATGTTGACGATGTTCGTGCCCTTGGCGGCCTTACCGCTCTCGGGGATCTGATAGCCCTTCTTGCGGTAGACCTTGCCGGTATCGGTGAAGAAGAGGATATAGTCGTGCGTGGAGGCGGTGAACACGTCCACGACGGTGTCCTCCTCGCGGGTGGTGATGCCCTTCTTGCCCATGCCGCCCTTGCCCTGCGCGGCATACTCGCTCACGCCGGTGCGCTTGATGTAGCCGTTCTGCGTGAGGGTGAAGACGCACTGCTCCTCCTCGATGAGATCCTCAATGTCGATCTCGTCCTCGACGTCCTGAATTTCGGTCTTGCGCTCGTCGCCGTACTTGTCGCGAATTTCGATCAGCTCGTCCTTGAGGATGCCCTTGAGCATCGTTTCGTTGGAAAGAAGCTCAACGAAGTAGGCGATCTTCTTTTCCAGCTCGTCATACTCGTTCTGGAGCTTTTCGCGGTCGAGGCCCTGCAGGGCCTTGAGGCGCATTTCAAGAATGGCCTGCGCCTGAATGTCGGACAGGTCGAAGCGCGCCATGAGCTTTTCCTTGGCGTCGTCGTAGCTGGTGCGGATGATGTGGATGACCTCGTCGATGTTGTCTTGTGCGATGAGGAGTCCTTGCAGCAGGTGCTCGCGCTCGCGCGCCTTCTTGAGGTCGTACTGCGTACGGCGGGTGATGACCTGCTCCTGATAGGCGAGGTATTCATCGAGAATGTGGCGCAGGGAGAGGATCTTCGGCTGCTTCTGGTTATTGACCAGCGCGAGCATATTGATGGCGAAGCTGGTCTGGAGCTGCGTCTGTGTGAACAGGCGGTTCAAAACAACCTGCGGGTTCGCGTCGCGCTTGAGCTCGATGACGATGCGCATACCGGTGCGGTCGGTCTCGTCGCGGATATCGGAGATGCCCTCCAGCTTCTTTTCGTTGACCTGATCGGCCATGCTCTTGATGAGCATACGCTTGTTGACCTGATAGGGAAGCTCTGTGACGATGATGCGCACGCGGTCCTTGCCGAAGTCCTCAAACTCCGTGCGGGCGCGGAGCACGATCTTGCCGCGTCCGGTGGCGTAGGCGGCGCGGATGCCCGCGCGGCCCATGATGATGCCCTTCGTCGGGAAGTCGGGGCCGGTGACGTGCTGCATGAGGTCCGAGAGCGTGGCCTCGGGATCGTCGAGCACGCAGATGCAGGCGTTGATGACCTCGGTGAGGTTGTGGGGCGGGATATTGGTCGCCATGCCGACGGCGATGCCTGAGGAGCCGTTGACGAGCAGGTTCGGGAAGCGGCTGGGGAGCACGCGCGGCTCCTTGCGGGACTCGTCGAAGTTGGGGTCCCAATCGACGGTGTCCTTATCAATGTCGCGCAGCATCTCGTTGGCGAGCTTGGACATACGCGCCTCGGTATAACGGTAGGCCGCCGGGGGGTCGCCATCGACCGAGCCGAAGTTGCCGTGGCCGTCGACGAGCATATAGCGCATGGAGAAGTCCTGCGCGAGACGGACGAGGGCGTCGTAGACCGACGCGTCGCCGTGGGGATGGTAGCGGCCGAGCACGTCGCCGACGCAGGTGGCGGATTTTTTGAAGGGCTTGTCGTTCGTCAGACCGTCCTCATACATGGCGTAGAGGATGCGGCGGTGGACGGGCTTGAGACCGTCGCGCACGTCGGGCAGAGCGCGGCCGACGATGACGGACATGGCGTACTCGATGTAGGAGGACGTCATTTCATGCACGAGCTCGCTCGTGACGATCTTCTGCTCGGGGAAGCGAATGTCCTCGGGCTTGTAGTCTGTGTTTTTGTGAGCCATTTTGAAGATGTCCTCCTTTCTCAGAAGTCAAGATTGACGGCATACTGCGCGTTCTTCTCGATGAACTCCTTGCGCGGCTCGACCTTTTCGCCCATGAGGACGGTGAAGGTCTCGTCGGCGAGGATGGCGTCCTCGAGCGTGATGCGGCGCAGGGTGCGCTTTTCGGGGTCCATGGTGGTCTCCCACAGCTCGTGGGCGTCCATCTCGCCAAGGCCCTTGAAGCGGGAGATATCGACCTTGGCGTTCGGATTGTCGCCGCGCAGCTCGGCGGAGTATTTGTCGCGCTCCTCCTCCGAGAAGGCGAGACGCGTCGTCTTGCCGCGCACGAGCTTGAACAGCGGCGGCACGGCGGCGTAGACGTAGCCGTTTTCGATGAGGGGACGCATATAGCGGAAGAAGAAGGTCAGCAGAAGCGTGCGGATGTGGGAGCCGTCCA
>OMDJ01000776.1_pt1 | contig 18559 bp, 7 predicted proteins | sample 1645211 | NCBI WGS metagenome assembly OMDJ01 (sample SAMEA103958142, study PRJEB25191) | human gut metagenome | biome: human-associated habitat [ENVO:00009003]; feature: intestine environment [ENVO:2100002]; material: feces | place: Germany | collected 2013/2015 | reverse complement strand
TTTTTCTATGAAGCACTTTATGAGGTGCAATATCCAAGACATCTCCATTTTCAACTCCAATAAGTTTATAATCGCCTTTCACCTCAAAATCCACGTCCACATTGGCATAGGGTACAAAATTCCCTTTCTTATCGGTTACATCGACGGTCACAAAAACTACATCCTTACGATTGGATTTCATTGTTTTTCTATCTGCCGTCAATTTCAAGGAGTAGGCTTTTCCGGCAGTCTTGTGAGAGCATGAGGCGATTACCCGCCCGTCTTTATAAGCTACTGCCTTGATGGTTCCCAGACGATACGGCACATTCCAAACAATCTGCAAAGAATCTCTATGCATATCTTTCCTCCCCAAAGATTTGCCATTATAGAACAGTTCCGCTGCATCACCGTTAGTATAGACAACCACCGGTATTTCTACTCCTTCTTTACCCGGATGTGTCCAATGAGGCAATACATGAACCATAGGCTCATCGCTCCACAAACTCTGATACAGATAATAATGATCTTTCTCAAAACCGGCAAGGTCTATGATACCATAGTTATTGGTTCTTCCGGGCCAACCCCACGATTCTCCCAGATAATCGAATCCTGTCCAGACAAATTGTCCTATAAAAAAGTCATTGTCACGAGCCTGTTTCCATTGCTCCCTTACCGATATACGGCGGGTCTGATTGTCATAACTCGAAGCATAACGAGTATCTATACCATCGAATACCTCTTCGGTCGTAAAACTCGTAAGAGGGAATACTCTGGCAGCATCATGCTCGTTCAACACCTCATCTTTATCCCACGGTTTACGAGTTCCAATCGTGCGGTACACCCCACGAGTCTGCCGAGTATGAGGGATCTCGGTTCCCACAGCCAATTTAAGCGGTTGCTTTTTATGGAAATCCGATATATCTCCTTTACACTCGCCATTGGCATTAAATCCCGCAATATCGATATAAAGGTCTGTACAATAGGCCTGCGTTGTAGGACGAGTAGGATCCATATCATGGAAAATCTTATTCATCTTATACTGCAAATACATATGCCTATCATATCCCCAAACCTCATTTCCCAAACTCCACATCACCACGCTCGGGCAATTTCGGTCGCGTTTTATAAAATCGGGAAGATCTTTTTCCCACCAATCAAGAAAGTCATTGCTGTAATCATAAGGCACTTTGTGACAACCATACCAATGGAACCAGCCGTCCCACGGTTCGTCTATCACCATAAAACCAAGTGTGTCGCACATGGCATAAAACTCGGGAGCATAGGGATAATGCGATGTACGTATGGCGTTACACCCCATTTTTTTCAACTGTATTAAGCGTTTATGCCATATATCTTCTGCCAAGGCCGTTCCCACAGCACCCATATTTTGATGCAGGCACACACCTTTCATTTTTGTCGGTATACCATTGAGTCTAAATCCCTTTTCGGGTATATATTCCAGTCTTCTGATACCAAAACGCGTCGTATAATTGTCTACGATCTTACCCTCTTTCTCTACAAAGCTCTCCATATAGTAGCATTCGGGAGTATCAGGACTCCACAATCGAGGATTTTCGACACAAATCGTATCAAACAACGTCAATTGATAACAACTGATTTGCCCATTGCGTTGACTTCTACCGACTTCACGGCCTCGGCTGTCCCGAATGACAGAAATTAACTTGATAGGAACCTCACAAGCCTCTGGACTATTCACCTCGGTCTCTATACATATCCGAGCCGACTCGGTCGAAATCTCCTCGGCTCGGATGCACGTTCCGAATCGAGCTATATGAACCGGATCGGTCGTCACCAAATTTACATGACGATAAATCCCTATGCCCGAATACCACCGCGCACTCGGCAATCTACTGTTATCCAATCGTACCGACAGAACATTAGTTCCTTTCACTAAATAAGGAGTGAGATCATAGGAAAATCCAAGATAACCATTAGGATAGAAACCTAGCTTATAACCGTTCAGCCAAACCGTACTGTTCATATAGGCTCCATCAAACTCGATAAATACCTTCTTACCTTCCCACAAAGGATTCCATTCGAGCTCTTTTTTATACCAAACGACACCGCCACCCGGCAAAAATCCGTTTTCACGGCCATTTTTCTGATCATAAGTTCCTTCGATACTGTAATCATGCGGGACATCGACTTTTCGCCAAGATAAAAAACGACTATTATCCATCTCACAACCTTGTATATCGGCTGGGTAGAAATACCAATCGAAATCTATATTCTGTATAACCCTCGCCTCTGTTGCCCTCAGGCAAAGAGGAGAAAGGGTTAAAATCAATAATCCTAAAAGCGATAATCTTCTCATCTCCTTTTTTGTGTGTTTATCGGTAACTACTTTACGGTTTATTCTTTAATGAACGAAGCAACAAATCTATTCCTCGTGACGGTATCGGTAGATACCAGTATATAGCTGCCCGGGGCGAGAGGATTCACATCAATCACGTCTCCACCGAAATCGTCCAAAGAAATCAGTTTCTCCCCGGCAATAGAATACACGTCATAATCGCAGTTATTTTCGTTATTCAATTTATTTATATACAGTTCATCATGACAAGGATTGGGATAGATTTTAGTATCTTTATCTGCCACAGCCTCTTCTACCGAAGATATGGTTCCAGGATAAATCTTAAATACTCTGGCATCGGAACGAGGCACTTTCAACGTCAATATATTTGCTGTTTTATCTGTCATTTCTTTTTTATCTGTCCAAAGTTCATGTACAGTGTAAACCACGCCTTCGGCAAGCCCCAAATCACTATATTTCAAATTAAAAACTTTTTGAGTCGGAGACGTAGTAAAGTGATATGCGGCCACATAAAGGGTATCGGCAACTCTATGCATAAAAGCATCGGCTTGACCCGTTCCCCAATAATCGTTCACGATAGGACGAAACGACTTCCCTATTTTACCGATACGATTTATCTCTTCATTCTTGACAATCGACTGTGCACGAACACGCGCTTCCTCTGTACAGTTCAAGAAATCGTCCCCCAACAAACATAGTCCCGTAGTTACCACCGAAGTGAACCGAGCTCGGTTTTCTCCCGGCGAATGCAATGTATAAGTTCTGCCCGACGGATATTCCCCATTACCCGTAAATTTACCGAAGACCATGTAATCGGGGTCGTTATAACAATAGAAACGATCGGTCCACCAACTATGTGTCAATGCGTTAAGCGCATATTTCGTATCGTTCATCGTTCCATATGTATCACAAGCAAAACGACGCCCATTGGCATACTGCGCCGGGAAAAGAGGTGCGATAGAAAGGTTCACGTACATCTTATCACCTATTCTGTCCGAAAGATATTTCATTCCCTGATTATAAGCCTGTATTCCCGTAGTCACCTCTGGATCATACCAAGAGTCGGCCTCGAACGTTCCGTGTGTCATAAAGTCTATTTTCAGGAACTCATAACCATCTTTAATCCATTGGTCTATATAATAATCTATACGCATCTTCGTGCCGATGTGAGTAGGATCTAATGCCCAACCTTTATTTCCACCGGGAAACTGCGCTGGTTGTCCATTGATTTTCAGTACAATATCCCCATATTTATATTTACCGTTAGTTCCTTCCACATCTTTATTCATGTTGCCTCCCCAATCAACGAAAGGAGTCCAATAAATACCCGGTCTCTGTCCACGTTCTTTACACTCCTTAATAAAACGACGGCGATTTTGAGCCGTGATATTTGTCCAATAAGAATCGAGACCGATATATACGGTACTGTCATTGGTAAATTCGGGAGCCAGTTTATCGGCAAAGAAAGCCGATACACTCGAAGCAATCGCATACGAAACATCAGACATCGCATTTCCCCAACTGTTCCAGCCGAACGGCGTTCCTTTATCCCACGCACGTTTAGGTGTCACAACGGCATTCAACTCGCCATAAACCTCCATTCCATCTCTCCAATCGTCAAAATAACCGATCATCACCTTCGGTGACTTCACAGTTGTACCTTTCACTTTGCCATGAGGCAGTTGATCTCGGGTAGTAGGGGTCTTTCCACTGTAATTGTCGCTAATACCGCCATAAACAATAAGCGACGTAATAGAATTGGGAGTATTGACTTTCGACACGACTCCGGTTTTCCAATTATCATGTTCGATAGAGCCTAATACCAAACCATTGTTATTTTTCGTGCTATACAAGCAGCCTGCTTCATAGCTCGTGTAAGTCGCCCCTACTCTAAACACCTTAGAGTCGTAAGCTACCCAACAGTCATTGTCATAAGGAACGATCAAAGCAACGTTCGTTCCGTTCTCGGCGGGAAGAAAAGCCGTTGGCTCAGTCGTCGTCAAAGGCGACATATAATTCGATGCTATCACATCGGGAGCCTCTACTTTCAATTCAGTCAACAAATAGTTTTGACCCGAATAGAGGTAATAAGTATGTGTAGCTTTCAGTTTAGGATTTTCATTCGTATACACAAGGTCTACACGCTTACCCAAACCAAATAAATCGGAATAATCACTAACAGTTGCTCCGGTAAATGTCAACGAGGGAGCAGAATATTCAGATTCGTCTATCTTAAATACAGCATGGTTTTTGGAAATCAACAATACTTCGTTTCTGTAAATATCCGTTTGCCCATCTGTATCCGAAATATTTAATTTCAGCATTCCTTCCTGTACTGTGATAGCCGATACAGAAAGGGGGATAACACAAAATAAAAGGGAGGTGAGTCGATTCATATTATTGGTGTTTTTTTAATCGTCGGGAAAATAAAAATTTCCCCGACGACCTGATTAAGATTTTATTATACAAATTTCATGCAACAAACCATGTAAATCCTATTACATGCCTACTATTATCTTAGATACAGCTTGTTTGTTTCCAATGGTAACTTTTACCAAATAAACTCCTTCGTTTACATCGAAATTCATGTTCTGACTAGCAGCCACACGATATTGTGCCAATGCCCTTCCATCTATACCCAAAATTTCAAATATGGCAACTTCGTTCGAGGAGTTTTGCAAATACACGGTTTGTCCGGCAGCATACACTTTGTAATCATTTCCGCTTAAAACATTTTCAATGCTCGAAGTAGAACTTATTACGAAAGGACTTGCCAACCAGCCGTTATCCACAGCAGATACCGCAAATTCCACACCTTCGGTTTTAGGCATATACAAGTCATACCGATTGGTCGGAACCAACGGATATTGCGTTCCATATACTTTCAACGCACCTGTGGTTTTATCGGCAGGAAGTATGAAATTTATTTTACCATCGGGAGTCTTGACATAGATATTATATCGAATAGCCTCAGCCGGAGTCGTATCGTCAGTAGCTTTTTCCCATCTCAACTCATAGCAACCTTTGTCTTCATTGTAAATGGCCGTAAAGTTCTTAGGCGCAGCAGGTGCGGCATTGGCAATAACACCATCGTTGCCTCTATTAAATAAGATATAATCGGGCCAAGAACCCAATCCATCACCATCTGCCCCACCACCATCACGATAACCGAAGATACCCATATCGAGGAAACCGTCATTATCAATATTTACAAAAGTAGCCGATCCTCCGCGGCAACGAGCATCGTCGGGAATAAGCTCCTGCTTTGTAAATGAATTATCTCCATTATTATACATAAAGGTGGCATTAGTATTCCAACCCGTCATGAAATAATCATTCAACCCATCGTTATTCACATCGCCAATCGCCAAAGCACAGCCCCCACCGAAGAAATTGGTCTCGGCTTCCTCATGACGAGTAAATGTACCATCTTGATTATTGATATACAACTTTCCAAAAGCGGCCCAACCATTATTCACATCACGACCGATCTCAATAATATCGGCATATCCATCATTATTTACATCGATGAAAGCAGTTTCTCCTTGTTGATGTCCCACAAAGTCGATCCCCGTAACTTCGGTAAACGTATCATTACCATTATTTTTATATAATTTCGTTATCGATTTATACTCATCATGATATCCCGTAACCAAAATATCCATCCAACCGTCATTGTTGAAATCGGCCACATCAATAGAACCACCGTTAACACCGATGAAATTTTCTGTTCCATCTACCGGATTCTTTAATAGTTCAAACGTTCCATGATTATTTTTCATAATAGCACATACACGACCTTGTCCTGTTCCTCCCGTAATTTCTTCCCACACACCACCGGCGCTTCCGTTGATAAGCAAGTCGGTCCAACCGTCATTATTGTAATCGAAAGCGACAAGTAGCTTAGAGCCATTGTCATTCGATTCGGAACTAAGACCGGGAAAAGCCTCTATCATATCCCAGTCGGCCACGAATTTATAATCAGGAGCACCACTGTTCATAAATATGTCGGTAAACGCATCGCTACCGGATTTCCCGACAGTAATCAAATCGAGATTACCATCATTATCGATATCAATGAACACCGCAGAAGCTTGGCTTTTGGCATACAAGTCTTCCGACTCCGCAGTAACATCGGTATACGTTCCATCGGCATTGCCTTTGAACAAGCCCATACTGGGGTTAGCTTGTCCAGCAATAATAAAATAGTCCATAATACCATCGTTGTTAAAATCGACAAACAACTGACGACCGGAAGCAGTTTGCGGGAATCCGCTTTCCCCATCTACCGGATTTCGTAAAATTTCCCAATTTACCGAATTTACGGCAAAACTCGGAATTACAGCTCCTACAAGAGCCAAAGAGAATAATAATTTTTTCATATTCGATAAGTGTTTTTATGGCGAGGTCTATTTTTATTTCTCTATCGGCAGAACAGACCTCTTAATCCTGCCGATAGAGAATATATAATCAATTTAATTCAATCCAGGATTTTGATCACCTTGCAAATGCGGATTTTGCTTTATTTCCACCATAGGCACAGGGAATAAGCGATGTTGAGTTCCAATAGTCGGAGCCAAAGCCTGCCAACGGTTTCTCACTTTTATATACTCTTCAAAATGTCCGGTTCTCACAAGATCCATACGCCGCCAACCCTCGCAAGCGAGTTCACGCATACGCTCATCGAGTATTTTCGTGCGGAATTCTTCGGCAGACATACACGTGTCCCAAACATATTGAGCCGGAACCGTACCGCCGAAAGCACGAGAGCGAACAGTCGTATTCACCAATGTAACAGCACCAGACGTATTTCCTGTCTCGTTCATACATTCGGCCAACATCAACAACGCATCGGCATAACGGAAGTAGTACATATTTCCACCCGTATAATAAAAAGACTTAGTTCCATCGATACGCACATCTTCAAACTTTTTGAAATGGGGCTTCAATTGGTCTTCTCCAAAACCAGCAGATGGAACAGGTTGTTTGCCCTTATAAATAAAATCGGAGCGTATGCTGGCATCTTTTCTCAAGTCTCCCGGCTCGTATATATTCACGCAATAATCAGTCGGTAAAACAAAATCATATCCTCCATACATGCAATTGGGATCTCCGGAACAAGCACGAGTGCCTGCATACCATTGAGCCTCGTTAGAATCGGGCCATACATTATTGAAATAAAACGTGAATATTTCTTCTGTACTGGCCTGAGACGGTAAATTTCCCATTACTTTGTTGGCATCGAACAAATCGGCATAATTGTTTTCAAGAACAAATCCGCCTCTGCTTTTCAAATCTTCCAGCAAAATCTGCGCTTCACCGAAATCTCTATATCCTGACTCCACAGGAGCCGACATATATACCTTCGCCAACAACATTTTTGCGGCCCAAATCGTAGGGATACGTCCATCGGCCGCTCTTTTTTCCGACAAGTAAGTAAGAGATACCTTCAAATCATCTGTAATCATCTTGTAGACTTCTTGCAATTCTTTGCGCGGCCCCAACTGATTCTGGCCGTCTACGATATTGGGCAATGGTAATTTGCCCCAATATTGAGTCAACTCAAAAAGAATACATGCCCGATAAAAAGATATCTGTCCCAAGAACACCTTATACTGCTCGGCTTCATCGGCAGAAGCTGATTTCAACAATCGATCGATATGCCATAACCCCTCACTTGCTTGCACAGCCACCGGCCAACGAATATTCCAAGCCTCCGCAATAGAAGTATTTTCAGAATCATAATATCCGTCATATTTATCGAACGCCGCCTGCATAGCATTTGTCCTTACCTGATACTCACCCTGCTGAGCCTCATCGGTTCCTAAAATCGTGTAAAAACCTTTCCGATTCACACGAGTCGCACGCCATTGATAGTACAGCCCATAAACAAAAGCTTGTACATTCTCGGGCTTTTCAAAAACCTGCCCACTCGATAATTTGGTTTGCGGATCCTGCTTCAAAAAACCATCTTCGCAAGACGATATAAAAATCGACAGAAGCAACGCTATAACGATATATCTATTAGTTTTCATATTCCTGATTCTTTAATTTTTTAGAATGATATATTTAGACCGACAACATACATGCGCGTATTGGGATACCAATCCCCGGTTTCAGGATCGAACCCTTTGTATTTCGTCGCAGTAAAGAGATTACTTCCCGTAAAATAGATGCGAAGATTGTCAAGGTAAATCTTATTGATCAATTTACGAGGGAACGTATAAGCCAACGTAGCCGAACTTAACCGGAAGAACGAGGCATCTTGCAAACATAGGCTCGTACTGCCGTACCCGAATCCGCTAAACGCATGATAAGCTCTCGGTATCAATGTATTCGTATTCTCCGGTGTCCAACGATTCAATATATCTTTATGAGCTGCACTTCTTCCATCACTGGTAACCAATGAATTATACAAGAAACTCGTTTTCTTGGCTCCATACGAATAATTCCCGACAAGCGTCAATTCCAAACCTTTCCAACTTACAGTCGTATGGATACCACCATAGAATTTAGGGTCTTTAACCCCCACGACCGTACGGTCCTTATCATTAATAATGCCGTTATGATCTCTATCCAACGGCAAAATATCTCCGGGTTGTGCCGTTCGAGAACCCAATTCGAGAGAGTTCACATAATCCATATCCGACTCCTGTATAATCCGGTCGAACAGATACATATAAATCGTATTCAACGACTCACCCACAAACAAGTTACCCTCGGTCTGTATCTCGTTATTCGACATACCACCTAATTTATAGATTTCCTGAGCCTGCCCGTCCAATTTGATAATCTTATTGCGATCGGCAGAAATATTAAATCCGATATTCCAATTCCAGTCCTTTGTACGAATAGGAGTGGCATTTATCGAAAATTCAATACCTCTATTCCGAAGCGTGCCTACATTGGCTAATTGATCAAGGTATCCCGAAGACGGCGACTTACTAATGGTCATCAACAAATCCTCGTTATCAATATGAAATAAATCGAGTGTAAAGCTCAAACGATCGTTAAACATGCCATAGTCCAATCCCACATTAATTTGTTTCTGCTTTTCCCAGCGTAAATCGGGGTTACCATACCGTCCCCAGTTAATCAACGCACTCGTACCAAGAGTAGCTCTTACATCATAAAGCGTTTGGTAACCATAGTTGGGAATATTTTGATTACCAGCCAAACCATAGCCTACCCGAAGTCTTAGGTTATTAATGACATTCTGCGACTGCATGAACTCCTCTCCTGTAATATTCCACGAAGCAGATACCGAAGGGAAGAATCCCCATTTATTATTGGTTCCGAATTTAGATGAACCATCATAACGACCTGTAAACGTGACATAATAGCGACTATCGTATACATATCCCGCACGCAAGAATACAGAAGCCATAGAGTAAGTCCAAAAATCTGAATTAACGCCGAAATCCTCTTTCTTCGAAGCTCCGGCTATTGCCTTATATGAGAAAAAGTCATTACCAAAACCCTTCACATCAAGACTATTCCAATTTTGACCGTAATAAGACATATTAGCACCCAAAACAGCCGATATCCTATGCTTCTCTTTAATTAATGTTTTGTATGAAACCGTGTTATCCCACTGCCAATTCAACATTTTATCCTTACGATGTTTAGCCTGCCCATCGGCTGACGCTTTATAGGACTGTGTCGTTTCGGTAGAATAGTAGGTATAGTCTTCTTTACTCATATAATCAATAGAAAAGGTCGAACGTATATCAAGTCCTTTTATTGGATTGATATTGATAAAGTTAGAACTCATAAGACGAGCTTGATTCGCATCTCTGACCACATTCAAGTCCCTGATAGGATTATTATTGCTCTGGCTCTCTTCTGTGCCATATTTCATATACCAATATTCACCTGATATCGGTAACAGAGGATCTGCTCTAAGCGCCACAGGAAAAGTATTGTCATCTGCAACAGGATGTCCCACCTGATAAACGAAGGTTGTATTAGTTCCTACCTTCAACCAAGGCTTTACCATCTGATCGAGATTGATTTTACCTGTGTAACGCTCATAGCTTACATTTTTCATTAAGCCCTCTTGCTGATTATAGTTAAAACTCATGAAGTAAGAACCCTTATCACCAGCTCCAGAAAAACTTACCGCATGATTTTGCTGATATGCATTTTGAGTAACCGCATCAAGCCAATTATACGTTTTTCCCGACAGGTAAGCCTCCATTTCATCTTCTGTAAAAATCGTATTAGGTGGAACCGTTGTCGATAAGAAATTATCCTTTATGTATTTTTCTCGTCGGGCAGGCGGTAAATTAGTCGTATTATTAAACTCATTGATATATGCCTCTACGCGGAGGTCATGCAATTGAGAGCCATTGATCAACGGCATCTCTTTGCTGAAACTTTGCGAGCCATACCAACCGTCATAAGTAACACGGGCCTTACCTTTTTGCCCTTTTTTAGTGGTAATTACAACAACCCCATTTGCGCCGCGAGCTCCATAAATAGCAGTCGCCGAAGCATCCTTCAATACGTCGATAGTAGCTATATCATTGGGATTCAGCATCTCGAAACCTTGATCGACCAACAAACCGTCTATGACATAAATAGGAGAAGTCCCATATTGTATCGAGTTATTTCCCCGAATCTTAATGCTGGCAGCCTCTCCGGGTTTTGCACTATTCTGGATAAATACACCGGCAACTTTCCCTTGCAATGCAGTATTCAAATCGGCGGTAGGGATCTGTTGTAAGGTTTTATCGGTCACCCTAGCGACCGATCCTGTCAAATCGCTTTTCTTCATGGAAGCACCTACAACGATTACCTCGTCCATCGCGATTCCCACAGGGTTCAATTCTACTTGAATTTTGGCATTTCCTTTTACCTCATACTCCTGTTTCTCATATCCGATAAAAGAAAATTCAAGCACAGAACTCTTTTGAACGGTAATAGAGAACGCACCGTCGATATTTGTCATTGCACCGACAGACGATCCTTTTACCATTACATTAACACCCGGCAATAGTTCATCTGTTTGAGAATCTCGAACCGAACCCTCAATTTTTACACTTTGTGCCATCGAACCGAACAACGGTAGGACACAAAGCAAAGTGATAAAACATAATTTCAACCTGTTCATAATGTAAAATAATTAGTGTTATTCATGATATATATTTAGTTTTATTCAGCCGTAATGCGTATCACCTTACTATCGTATTCATTATACATCGTGAAGCGAAGGCCATATTTCATCAGATAGTCGCCCGAAAATACCTTTCCGTCCAACGGCGTAAACCACGAATATCCTTTGGTCTCTTTATTCAATTCCGTTACCCGATAATTTTTATCAGGGTCAAGACCTTCGAGAATCAAAGGTTGTGTATTCCCGTTGATACTTTTCTTCAAAAGATATGTGAACAATACAGCATCATTTTGGTCTTCGGTAACATACATCATAGCCGTACGTTTATTCTCATATGGAGAAAGTAGGCGATACAAATCACCGAACTGTACAATTGAGCGGATACTGTAATAGTCTTTAATCGCATTTTTCGAGAACTCTTTATCCGCGGGGGTCATATCTTTGGGTTGCAAATCCATACCCAATTTGGCAGACATCGCCACATCGAAACGGAACTTCAAGGGAACGATACGACCTGTGATGTGATTGGGAACAACCGATACATGACTGGCTAGTGCCATAGAAGGGAAGAACTGAGTAGTCCCCCATTGTATAAAAATACGGTCGAGGGCATCGGTATTATCACTAATCCAAAACTCATCGAAATAGGGAAGAGTCCCATAATCTATACGACCGCCTCCCCCAGAGCAGCACATCATAGAAACATCTTTATATTTGGCACGTACCCTATCGAGAACCGAGAATAATCCTCTCACATAGCCGATCCAAAGATGAGACTGTTTCTCGGGGGATAAGAAATAAGACCCCGAATTCGTAACAAAGCGATTACAATCCCATTTGATATAGGCAATACCGGGATTTTCGCTCAGCGTTTTATCTATCACCCCGAAAACAAAATCTTGCACTTTGGGATTAGAAAGATCGAGAATCAACTGATTACGACTTAAATCGAGCGGTCGATTCGGTTGCCCGATTACCCAATCGGGATGCTTTTCATACAATTCACTTTTGGGATTAACCATTTCGGGTTCGAGCCATATACCGAATTTAATACCTTTTTTCTTCGACTCGTTCACCAAATAACCCAACCCATGGGGAAGTTTCTTTTTGTTATAGTTCCAGTCACCTAAACCGGCTTTATCATTATCGCGAGGATATTTATTGGCAAACCACCCGTCATCGAGCAAGAAAAGTTCGAATCCCATGTCTGCGGCATCCTTAATAATGCCACTCAAAACCTCTTCATTAAAATCGAAGTAAGTTGCTTCCCAATTATTCAACAAAGTAGTTCTGGTCTTATCGCCCCGATATATACCATATTTTTTCGCCCATCGATGGAAACGTCTCGAAATGTCTCCTGTACCCTTAGACGAATAGGAATACAGCAAAGCCGGAGTTCTGAACACCTCCTTAGGATTAAGTATATATTGTGAAGCATAAGGATTAATTCCCGATATAATATGTAAATTCTCACGATGATCGACTTCGAATGAAAGACGATAGCTACCCGGCCATGCCAATGTTCCTCCTACGACCCTGCCTGCCTTTTCCTGTGCTTTGCCATCGAGTGAAAGATAAAAACAGGGATGCGAATGCTGGTTGGAACGCACACCCAATTTCGATTCAAGATTTTTCACCCCTCTCGATAATTGAGTCTCGACCATGTTCATCTCCATTGCCCACTCACCACAGAATTGAGTGAGATAATAAGACGGTTCGTTGAAAAACAAGTGTGATGAAGCATAGTTATAAAGTGTCACCGGCTTTTTCTCGGTATGACTGATTTCGCTCCATTGCTCTATCACATCATTTTGAGCATAAGATTTGAAACAAAGTTTCACCGTGAACGGGAAACAACCATCTTTAAGCGTAATAATCGTTTGGGTTATATCATCGCTCAATTTATTTTGCTCCACACCCTCGAAATAGAGTTCGGTAGAAGTATTTCCGTCACCATGCACCGCACGTAAAGCCGCTTCATTGACATAAGAGGTTCCGAAGGTAGGATAAGCATCGGCTTTCGTAACCTGTGTTGCCTCGGCCTCTTTCGCATCTAAAAAAGATCCGAAATAGACTTGTCTCAGTTTTTTATCCTTATCTACTTTATAAATTAACGAGGTATTATCCGTATCTATGGATATCGTCTCCTCGGCATAAGTTGTTACTGCGAAACAAAGCAGCAAATAACACAGCATTTGTCTTCCAAGTGTTTTCATGTCTATTTGATTTATCGTTTCTATTTAACTAATTCTTTTTCAAGATCTTCAAGTGATTTACCCTTTGTTTCGGGAATATATTTGAGTGTAAAGAGGAATCCCAATAGGCAAATAAAGGTGTAAAGCAGGAATGTTCCTCCTGTTCCTAATCCCGAATTGAGGAATGGGAAGGTGTAGGTCAACAAGAAACTGGCTACCCACAACGCGCCTGTACAAACCGCCATAGCAACCCCACGCACGGCATTGGGAAATATCTCTGAAAGCAACACCCATGCAATAGGACCTAATGACATGGCATACAATCCTATCGCACACACAACCAGTATAATCATGAATATACCGCTTGCATGAACGAAATAACACCATGCCAGAATGCTATAAATAAATAATAAACCACCAGAACCTATCAGTATCAATTTTTTACGACCGAGCTTCTCTACCGTAAAAATAGCCACGAATGTAAATATAAGATTGGCGATGCCTGTAACAACGATATTCATCAAAATATCGGATACACCATAACCTGCCGCTTGAAATATCTCTTGTGCATAGTTAAATATGACATTGATTCCGCACCATTGCTGAAATACGGCAATAACCAATCCTATGGATAGCACAAGACGCATTTTTTTCGAAAATAGCTGTTTGACCGCTCCCTTACCATGTTTCTTCGCTTCTGCATCCGATTCGCGATAACCGGCACACTCAGCCAATGCATATTCTCGATTGCCTATCCGTTCCAATGCAATTATGGCCTGACGCTCATTTCCTTTTTGAATCAGCCAACGAGGGCTTTCAGGAATAAAAAAGACTAAAACAAAAAAGAGGAACGAAGGAAAACAGACCGCATAAAACATCCATCGCCACCCCATTGTTCCATTCCAAGAGGCTGCAATATCCGCTACGGTAGCATCAGGAGCGACCGATTCTGCGATAAGCATATTGACGATTTGAGCTGACAATATCCCCAGCACAGTAGTTAACTGATTGAGTGAAACCAGCTTGCCCCTCACACTTCTCGGTGCAATCTCGGCTATATACATAGGAGAGACATCGGCTGCGAGCCCAATAGCTATTCCTCCGATAAAACGCGATATGACAAAAATCACAAAATAATCCGCCATGCCGGTACTTAGCGAAGAAAAAAAGAATACCAAAGCCGCAACTATCAACAGACGTTTCCGTCCATATTTATCGGCCAGTACCCCTGCTATCATAGCTCCTACAAGACACCCCAGCAGAGCCACACTCATCGCCACGGCCCGCATCGTGTTATCATCGGTAATTCCAAAATACGGTTCATAAAACGGCTTCGCCCCGCCTATTACTACCCAGTCGTAACCGAATAACAATCCGCCCATTGCGGATACAAGGCATATAAAATAGACAAAACCTTTCTTATATTGTGCATTCATGTGTATAAATTTTAAGAGTCAGTTTCTTTCACAGCACATTCAATCCTTGATGGTTGATATCGAGCTCTCTCACTTTTCCGAGAAATCTTTCTGCTGTCTTTCTATCGTTCAAGCCCAAATATCCAAGCCCCATCACCAAATTACAATGTATCTGGTTGCGCAGATTGAGATCGTCCTCCCAAATCAACAAATCGGGTAGAGAAACAGCAAAGTAATCGATTTTCACATGGTCGAAGAGATGCTGTTCCCCATGATTGATAAGTTTATTGAAACGGCTTCGAGCTTTCTTTTCGTCACCCAACTTACGCCAAGCAAGTCCTTGATAATATATCTTGTCAGGTTGTTGGTCGTTATAGAAGAATGCAATCGCAGGTTCGGCTGAACCGACCGTAGCCTTTCTAAAATAAAGTTCGGCATTTTCCTTATCACCCAATCCTTCATAGGCACAACCCATAAAATAATGTATATCGTTTTCTTCGGCTCCCGCGAGTTTTCCTTCTCCAAGATTGAAAGGATAGTATTCTGTCTCTTTAAGTAAAGAGATAGCATCTTGATAACGTTTTTCGGCAATTGCCTTTTTCGCCAATTCAATGCGGCAGATTATATACTGTCCAGAAATCTTACCCTCTCCGCCTTCCCACGGATGGAATTTTCTCGAAGCAATCAAAGATTTGGCTTTTTCATACTCGCCCAATTGATTATATAAGGTAACACGCTCTACACTAAGGTCGTCGCGTCTCTCCACCAAATCGAGATGCTTTTCAAGGAATGCCAAACGTTCTTTATGCGGACGACGCAACTTCTTATAGAGTTGATCCAATTCCATCAAAATGCGATCGTCGTTCGTATCGAGAGCAAACGCTTTTTCAAGACAAGCCAACGCATCTTCTTTCCTGTTGCGTTTGTTGTAATATCCCAATGCAAGATTACGCAAAACAGTAGGGAATTGATCGTCAAGTTCTACCGAACGTTCCCAACAAGCGATAGCTTCATCGTGCTGACGAGCTCCATACCAAAAGTTTCCAAGATAATACCATGCTTTGGAATCATTCGGTTGCAATCTATTTGCATCTTGCAGCATAAGAACTTCTTCCAATTTATTAGGGAAACAATAGTCGGGAGCCATCTGAGACGCTTTCTTGTAATAATCGATAGCTTTAAGCACATCGTCCGATTTCGATGCAAAGTAACCAAGTGCATAATAAACCATCGGATATACTATTCCATCGTTTTTGTTTACCCACAAAAGGAGAAGTCGCTCAGCTTCCGCATAAAGTCCGGCATTGGCAAAATCCAACGCATACTCGATATAAGAATGTACCGATGTCGTCTCATTCATCAAAGCCATCATCTCGTCAAGAGCTTGTTGCGCAGATTCCCCACCAAGCAAATAAAGCTCGAATCGGCATCCTATATTAAACTTATCTATCGAGAGAGACTCTGCTATGAGCGTAGCCGCAGCTTCTTTTTTACCCAATTTGCGAAGAATACTTGCTTTCAACTGACGTGCTTTATGATTGTGCCAGTTACGCACCAATGAACGATCGATATGTTCGAGAGCTTTCTCGAAATCATTTCGAATACAATCAATTTGGGCAAGAGCGTAATATGCGGAATCTTGTTGGGCAGCACTCCAAGTCGCTTTAAAAAAAGCATCATAAGCTTCGTCAAACTTACCTTGCATTTTAAGACTCCAACCCAAATTGTAATGAGGTTCTCCGTCAATCGGGTTGGGATTGCGTTCTATCAATGTGGCGATGGCAGCCTCAAAATAAGGTTGAGCTTTTGCGAACTGGCCTCTACGCATCAAGAACAACCCCATGGCATTATTACAACGCACATCACCCGGTTCACGAGACAAAGCCTCCATATAGTAATCGGTAGGATTATACGTAGCATGACGATACTGTTCCAAATGTAACCCGGTCAGATACAATTGTTCTATGCTTGCGATATCTTTGGGATCTTTGGCTGCTTTCGCAGGATCGGGGATAGGTTTGATTTCCTTTTTTTCGGCCTCATATTCTACCAACACCTTACCATTATTATCGTATACGCATAACTTTAAAGAATCAAATTCGACACCATTTAAAGCGAACGATTCTTTTACCGGTTCGGCAGGAGACATGTCGTGAATACTATCCAAATAGACTTTTCCACCACATGTCACCAGAATTCTCACACTTTTATATACACTTGTCGTGTAGAGGATTACTTCTCCTTTATCCTCATTCTTTTTTAGTGTAACAATCGCCTCTTTTGTCGCATTTTTCACCATACCGACAGCACTGTAAGGCATGAAATATTGCTTCCACTCTTTCTCCTCATACGGTTGCAACCATGTAAAATCGGGCTGATTATCACAATACATACCCGTCATAAGTTCTATATAAGGGCCATCTTCATCGGTCAAGTTTCTATCCCAGGCCTGTCCGAAATCCCCACACCCCCATGTCCATTGCTTCTTACCCGCATTGACATGATGATCGGCCACATGCAACAGTCCGGCCTCTACGTTTTCCTCGTATCCTCCCACAAAATCATACTTGGAATTGATTGCCATATAAGAGGTAGGAACCGGAATATTTTTATACTTCGAAATATCCACACCCGAAGAATAATCCTGTTTATAGTAAACTCCGGTAGCAATAGGGAAACTCGATACCGCACGTTTGCCATGGTCAAACACGGCATTCACATCGGGCGGAAACACCGAATAATAATCCTTATGGACTACAACCGCAGGATTCGCCCACCACAAGAACGTTTGCGGTAACGAGGTGCGATTATATACTTTCGCTTTTATTTCAAGATATGCTTTTCCCGGATACAGGGTAAACCCAGCCATTCCTTTTGTGCGAAACATTCGTTCCACCTCAGAACACCACACCGTAACACTTCCATCAGGAAATTCCTCTATCGTACATTCCGTTGGCAAATATGTCGAAGGACGGTGATGTTGAGGCCAGTTAAATTCGATACCACCCGAAATCCACGGACCAGTCAACCCCACGAGTGCCGGCTTGATTACTTGATTATAATATACGAAATGACGTTGTTTAATTTTATCGTACGCCATTTGAACCCGACCACCAAGCTCGGGAAGAATCATTATTTTCAGATATTCGTTTTCCAAGAAAACAGCACGATAAGCTTTCTCCTTCTTTTCATCACATATTTTTTCCACTACCGGATAGGGATATACCACTCCCGAACTGCCTTGATAAACTCTCTTTTCTATAAAAACCGGATTTTTCTCCTCTTTACCGATCTCATAAGTCGGCAACATAACGGTTTCTTCCCAAGCCTTTACTTCGCTTTTCTTTACAGTACTTTTGATAAGATATTTTGTGATATTTTCCATGATATAAACATATCTTTTTGAATATTCTTTTTAATATTACAAATATATGGCAAATATAAACTTGAAAGCAAGGGGAAAAAATGTATGTAATATTTGAAAATATGTATATTATATTCTTATATTTGCCATATA
>OMDJ01000764.1_pt1 | contig 18797 bp, 17 predicted proteins | sample 1645211 | NCBI WGS metagenome assembly OMDJ01 (sample SAMEA103958142, study PRJEB25191) | human gut metagenome | biome: human-associated habitat [ENVO:00009003]; feature: intestine environment [ENVO:2100002]; material: feces | place: Germany | collected 2013/2015 | reverse complement strand
ATTATTATTTATTTTGTTTGCTATGATTCACTATATTACGATGTTGAAACATTCTATTACTAATGTGTTTATATAATATGCTGATAATTAATAGTTTATCGTTTATATTTTATTTGAAATCTCTATTACGGAATAGAGCTGCATAGGAAATAGTTTGAAAAGACTGTATAAAATGAATGATTGTATAAGAAATAAAGCAGGCGTACTCATTGGTCTATTTACTTTGCTGGGAGGCTTTACGGTTAGCGCACAAGATATAGCAGTAAAAACGAATTTACTTTATGGTGGGGTGTTACAAACTCCAAACATAGGGATGGAATGGGGAATATCTCCGAAATTGACTGTTGATTTGTGGGGAGCTTACAATCCTTTTCCTTTGGGTAAGAATGGCTATGGTTCCAACAACAGGAAGATGAAGCATTGGTTGATACAATCTGAACTTCGCTATTGGCTTTGTGAACGGTTTAACGGACATTTCGTGGGTGGATATTTGCTTTATGGACAATACAATATCAGTAATATTCGATATGGAGGACTAGATGACTTTAGAAGACAGGGGAATCTTGCCGGATTCGGATTCAGTTATGGGTATCAGTGGATTCTTTCACCACATTGGAGTATGGAAGGAACATTAGGACTGGGCTATGCACGCCTGCATTATAGTAAATACCCATGTAAGGAATGCGGTAAACGTTTAAGTGTAAACAACCGTAATTATTTAGGGCCTACACGTGCCGCTGTATCTATCATATATTTACTTAAATAATAGGCTAAATGAACAGTTTCCAGATTATGATATTTTCCTTTTTCTTGAGTGTAACAGCCATATCAGTTTCCGCTCAAAATAATGATTCTATCAAGATAAATAATTTTTCTATAGAGAAGAATGAAAAAGGTGATTCCGTGAGTTTAAGATTTCATCTGATGATTGCTCCCGGCATTACAAAAGTGAATGATGAGTTGTTGCTTACACCTATATTGATAGATATAAAGGGAAATCACTCTTTCACTTTTCCTGTCATACGTGTAAATGGCAAAATACGGGAGAAAATAGTTTGGAGAAAAAAAGTACTTCACTCATCAAAGACAGAGAAAGACTTAATATATACAGTAGCCAACCGACAATGGAGTACGATAACTTGTTCAACTCCGATGTTGGCAAATGAACTGTGGGTATGGCAGGCAAAGTTATTATTACGGCGACAACTTAGAAGTTGCTGTGTGGAAAAGAAACTGGATATGGTGGAGTTATTTGCGTGGAACCGGACGGATGAATATCCGATTGTTAAGCCGGAAATAGAAAACAAGGTGGAAATGCCGGAAATATTGCCGCATAAATGTGTCACGGAAGTACTGGCTGAAACAGAGGAATTTGTAGAACCCATTGATAATTATTCAGCGGACAAAAGGATTCTGGCGGGTGAGCAGGAAGGAGCGCAGATTGTTTATTTCAAGCTTGCAAAGGCGGAGATAGACAACAATTATCAAGATAACGAGAAAGTGTTGAAACATATCATTGACGTAATCCGCCGTATTAGTAAAGATCCCGAAGTAGAGATAGCTCGTGTGGCGCTATTGGGACTTTCCTCACCCGAAGGTGCTTTTGATTTCAACAAACGATTGTCCGGCAAACGGGCTGAAGCGTTGAAGCAATATATAACTGCCCGGATTGCCTTGGCGGATAGCTGCTTTGCACTTGTGAATGGTGATGAGGGCTGGGAAGAACTACGTTATAAAGTGGAACACTCTGATATGGAATATCGTAAGGAAGTATTGAATATTATCGATTTTGTTCCGATAATGAAAGGACGTGAAGGGCAGTTGCAACGTTTGAAAAGAGGAGTGCCCTATCGTTATTTGGAAGAGCACTTTTTCCCGCAACTACGTCGAGCCGGATATATCAAGGTGTATTATCGGATGAAAAATGGAAACATATAGGTCTCAACATATAATAACTTATTTTTTTATTAATTTTTAATCGTAAAACAAGAAATGGGAAAGAATTATTTTCTAATCGGGGTATTTGCACTAGTAGTAATGATGTTTGCTGCTTGTAGCAATGAAGACAAGCCAGGTGAAGAAAGAAGCAACGGCAACGGTAATACCGAAGTTGTCGAGGGGGAGCCTACCTGGGCAAAGTTTACATTTAAACTAGGCAAAGATGGTGCTGTGTCACGTACAACGGGTGAAACACATGAAGGAACAACCGCAGAAAAAAATATTAAAAATCTGCGGGCTTATATCTTCAATGAATCAGGTAACTTTGAGGCAAAGACGGAAGGTGCTACTGTAGACGCGCATAACACGGAGCATACTGCTGTATTGAAATTAACTTCCGGTAAAAAGAAGGTGTATGTAGCAGCTAATATGCAGGATGAGTGGATTACGTCTACCACTACAACAGCTCAATTTGAAGCTGTTATTTTGACACATTGTACGACAGCCGGACGTATTGCTCATACCAAAGGTACAGACAAGGCGGATGCTGCAGAACGTGTCGGTGATTTTGATAAAATATCCGGTAATAAAAATGCAGATACTAATGGTTTCCTTATGGCGAATGTTTTGGCTACAACCGAGTACACGTTATATCCGGGAGTTTCTGCAGAGAATTGTTCGAAACCGTCATATTCTAATTCGGAAGAAATGGCGAAAAATAACCATTTGGAGGTATCCATATCCCGTGCTGCTGCCAAGTTGCAGGCTACTTATGCGGATGCAGATGCTTTGACTTTGAAAAATAATGCAGATAAACCATTAGGCAAATTACTTACCCCGGTTTTTACGGTTCGTAACCTGCCGGTTCAGAGCTATATGTTTCTGCATAATCAGGCTAACGGTTTCCTTACACCATTCTATACTATGACTAATACTAGCTCTACATTTGAAGATTTCGCTAAATATTATGACGAGGCTAATGAACCGGATTTGACCTTGAAAGCAAGTAGTGACGGGGACGCCCAATCTATATATTTACCGGAGAACTCCAACCAGACACCGGTAAGAGGAAACACTACTTATGTATTGGTGAAAGGTGTATTTGCTCCGGCGGCTGATGTGATGATTAATAAAGTTGAAGTGGAAGGTGAAGGAGAAAATCTTACTATTAAAAATACTTTGGATAACACTGATTATACTGGAGGAGGAACAAACGTACCAGCATTTTTCATTGTTCCGGAATGGGAAAATCAGATTTATACGGCACCTGCAGGCACTACCCCTTCTGAACTGGCAAGTTATGGTTTAGCCATGATCTTGAAAACTTATTTGAGTAAAGCAGGAAAACAGAAATGGTTAAAAGCTGTAGATCCAACTACTGCAGAAAACGAAGGTGACGTATCTAATCCTGTAAGTGTATATTATACCTGCAAACTCACTCCTGCAGAGGGAATCTATTCAATGGTTACGATTGAAAAAAATGCGCAGCCAAAAAATGGAAGCGGGTATCTGGCTAGTACTGAAAGTCAAATACGCATTCTTCAGTATGTTGACGGTACTTGTTACTATCGCGTGAATGTTGAAGATAACATGGACGGAAAGACGGAAGCCAACAATCTTTTCTATTCAGTAATGCGCAACCGATTCTACAATGTAAACATTTCAAGAATCACTTCGATCGGTTATCCATCTGACGAAGATGTTACTGTCGACCCGACAGATCCTATTAACCAGAAAACTTACATGCAGGCACATATTACAGTGGAACCATGGACTAAAGTTGAACAGGATGCAGAGCTGGGAATGTAATTATTGTTAGTTTGCCGGTTCATTAAAATAGATTTAAATAGATTCTTTTGCCGGAGAAACCCTCCGGTAAAAGAATCTAAAATCCCTCTCAATTACAATTTAACATATAATATGCACTTCAAGGATAACCATACATTGTACCGGAAAAGAAGAATGATGGCATACATACCATTGCTATTATGGCTCATTACAGGATGCGTCAATGAAGACTTTTCCGATTGTCCGCAGGGAAGTTTTCAAGCGGCTTTCGAATATGTTCATCACACGGACAATACCTGTCCTGATCGCTTCAACATTGACGTACAACAAATAGATTTGTATGTATTTGATGCAACCGGCTGTTTTCTGAAATGTATAACTTGTAAAGGGAATCCTTTCCCAAAAGATTTCCGGATTGACCCGGAACTTTCTGCCGGTAGCTATACGTTGGTGGCATGGGGAAACCTAAGCGATGAAGTCATTTTGCAACCGGCTTTCATTGCCGGACAGACCACCCTTGAACAGGCGTTATTATCACTCAATGCAGCTGAAGACCGCAGTGTGAACTATAAACTGACTCCTGTTTTTCACGCTATGAAACAAGTGGAAGTAAACAACATGAAGGAACAGACAGAAGTTCTTTCATTTATTAAGAATGAGAATCACTTGCACTTGAATGTGAAGTGGTTTGAAAATAGCGGAATACCATGTATTCACCGTTGTGCAGATGGCGTACGTGTCCGTGTGGTTGACCCTAAGGGGGCGACTTATAAATTTGATAATTCTGTAGTTGCTTCGGGCAACGAATTGACATATAATCCATATCAGAGCACAAACAATGGTGCAGCGAACCAGTTGGCGAATGTTTTCTCCTTGATGCGTCTGGTGGAAGGAGAAAAATTGACGTTACTGATAGAACGTTTGATGCGGGACGGCACAATAAAGGAACTCTACCGTTCTGATTTAATCGAACTTATCCGGATGCATCCATATAGCCGCGTTCAGGCTGAACTTGACCGGCAGGATGTTTATGAAGTAGAAATATCACTTATAGATGATTTGGACGGTGATACGGATACTTATATGCAAACGGCTATTACCGTGGCAGGATGGACAATCATATTGCAAGATACGGAAATGTGACACTTTACAATTGAATGAGAGAATGAGATTGAAATTAATCTATAAATATTGCTTCTATAGCTTTGTTGCGTCATTATTATATCTGATCACTGCTTGTACCAATAGGATGGAAGAGTCTTCAGATGGTAGTAGTTACGGGGAAGGACAGGCAGTTTCTGTCAATATCATGCCGAAACTTGCGATAGGGGATGAGAGTAAAGTTACACAATTGCGTGTTATCATTTTCTCGACACGTTCTTCCAATCCCTATGGCACGAAAGTTTTAGTCAGCAACGGACTGATAGATACAAATGAAGCCTATACAGCCATAACTTATATAGGATATAATGATATTTATGTGATAGGAAATGAACCGGTGAATCTTTCGGAAGTGAAAAGTCCTGAAGACTTGAGAAATATACAAATGAATACGGAAAGTAATCTGAATGCTTCGAATTTTGTGTTTTTCCGGCAGTTGCTTAATGTAAATGTACGAAGTAAAAATGAAATATATCCGGAGGGTGAATCTGTTCCTGTTCAAAAACTGGAAATAAAACTGCAACGTGTGGTTGCCAAGTTAAGCGTTAAATTTGACCTTAGTAAGGAGATCTATGAAAACGAACATCCTACGGGTGAATATGTTAACTTTGAATCTATGGAGTTGCTTTATATCCCGAAGTATAGTTATTTGATTCCCGACAAATACAGGCTAGAAGACGGTTTCTTGAATAACCGTACTTTCTCATTGCAAAACAGCAGCACGCAACAAAATCATTTCACATGGTCATCCGGTGATATCTATTTGCCGGAATATTTACCGATGGATGAGATTTACAGAATGGTATTGCGTATTAAAGGAACATCAAGAGGAATCACCCGTATATATACTCTGCCGATTGGTGACGCGATGAATTCCGTGGATTCGCACTCTACCGATTGGAACATAACCCGCAACAGGCACTATATTCTGAATATCAATGCGGTCACTGGTTATGGAGAAGAGTCTCTTGAAATGAAAGCCAACGTTGCCGGATGGTCGGAAATAAATGTACCGATAGATATTACGGGAGCCAGTTTTTTGGCTGTGAATAAGAAAACTGTTGAAGTAAAGTCTTTACGATTTTATTCGTATGTACGTTTTGCGTGTAACGAGCCGGTTGAAGTGAAACTTCCCGATGGGATAAAAATTGGTAATCAATTGCAATTGACAATAGAATATGATGATGCCACAGAGAAGAGCGGGCGTGTCGGTTTCAAGCGTGGAAATTGGAATACAGGTAGTGATATAACCTATGTAACTACGTTGAAGTCGGGTTCCGCGTCTGTTAAACTTAATCTGAAACTTTATGAATCAGAAATAGTATTTCTCCCACAAGCAAGCTATGGCACTTGGGCAGAAGCTATGGGATATCCGGAAGGAGCTAACAAAAAACGTGCTGGCATTTATAATGATGAGTTGTATAAAAAGGCTACCCGGGAAACAGGATGCAGGGCGTATTATCCTCAAAATGTCGATGCGAATGATCCGATAAGAGGGAAAGGATGTTGGAGATTAGCTACCATACGTGAGAATCAATCAATGAATGTTACATCTGCATGGTGTATAGAGGAACATGATGACAATGATATCAAAGCATACGTAGTTAATGGTAGGAATGGTCTTTCTGATGATGCGAAAGCAAATAAACATTATTATCATTGTACCCTCGATATTCGTCCCCCTGAACTTTCAGACTTTATAGTTTCGAGTGAAGATATACCGAATGTTTCGAAAGATGAAGCATCCTCTAAGTGTGCAAATTTATCAGGTGGAGGATGGAGGCTACCTACTGGAAAAGAAATGAATTATGTTTTCTTGAATGCAGGAACTAACGGACTTCCCAACAATTTTTTCTCTGATAGTTATTGGGGAAAGAATGAGGATAATACATTTATTGTAGCGACTATGAGCGATCCGGACGGAAGTGGAACGTCGGATGGATTGCGAAATCAAAAACATACGGTGCGTTGTGTGAAATTACGTTATCCTTAAAAGGTGGAATAGATATGATAGTAAAAAAGAAATATATCCAATTAGTCCTGTTTGTATTGCTTTTCTCTTTGGGGGCTTGCAATAGTGACGAAATGTCGGATGCTGACAAAACGACAAACATACAAGAACAAATGGTCTTGAGGCTAAGCGTGCAACAAGAGCCTGTTGTACATACACGGGGAACAGTTGCTCCTGCCAATGAAGCGAAGGTTGAAAGTCTGGATTTCCTGATATTTGACCATAACGGAGATATAGTTTATCATCAGCGCCCTGATTTGGAATGGACCGGGAATGAATATAAGACGACTGTGAACATTTCTTCAGCCACAGGCGAACATACATTGTATCTGATAGCTAATTATCCGATGCAAGAAGGGACAATATCTACTTTACAGGAGTTGGAAAGTAAGATATGTACAAGTACGGAAGCACTTGTAAAACCACCTTTTGTAATGGCTACCAGGCGCATTACTCTTTCGTCGCTCAATATGACGGCCATTCGTAATGCTATGGAAAGTGATGGTAGTAACGGCTTCAGTTTAAAACGAAATGTGGCGAAGTTCAGTGTGGGTGTGACAGCCAACAATTTTAATTTGATTTCAGTAGAATGGGTAGGCTGTCCTACATCAGCATCGGTATTGGCAGATGTGAATTATACTAGTCTGTCAGTAATCTTGCATCTGTCTCAAATCCTATTTATTTGTATCAGATTCAGAATATGGGAGTGGATGCGCATAAGGGATTCCATGTGGTTGTACGTGGAGAATATACAGCTACAGACGGTACAAAAAGGGAAGGATATTATAAACTTCGCCTATGTAGGCTGAATGACATTACGGAAGAAAAAGTGGAAGAAAAAGTTCCGTTGACTTCAATTGTAGGTAATAGTTATTATAAACTGAATATTCGGAGCGTTACGGGATTTGGTGCCAGTTCGTTAGAAAATGCGGAAAAGAATGGATTTACGAATGGCATGGAAGCATTAATGGTTTTGGAGTATAATGGTACGCATGATTATCAGGAGTATTATTTGCGGAATGGGTATCAGATGGGTTTTGAAAATACTCATTGGATTGTATGTAGTAATGAAGTCATGAATTCTTTTGCATTAGGCTATTTTTACCGGTGCATCCGGGATGAATCGTTGAAAGATTATGCTATGTTTGATCCTGATTACCCCAATCTTCGGCGTGGACGGATAACGGTGAAAACAAGCGGGACAGCAATAACCGGTGAAACAGTGTGTAATGATACCCCTGACAATCCCGTCGAAATGGAATTATGTTTCACAGAATCAGCAGAATTAGCGGGTCAGGAATACTCTTTCACGAGTATTATCCAATACGGTGTTCTACAAAAAACGGTGACTGTTGAACGTCGTCCTTCAATCGGGAAATCATATACGGTGCTTCCTATATTATATACGAATTATGGAGAAGTGATAGGTTCGCATGATTGGATTGGGATAGCTGAACAAAGGCATGAAGGGGCTATTTTTTATCCACAGTTAGACTCCGACAATGACCACATTTTTATCCATGTGCGGGCAAATGACACAGGTAAAGCACGTGAAGCAACGGTGCGTTTGTTCGGTGTCAATGGTTATTCCGAGCTTAGAATAAGACAGGAAGGATAATTCGAGTGCTGATATGAAAGGAGATATAAAGATGAATATATTTAATGTTATCTGGGAAAAAGAATGCTGTAATCAAGGCTCCATCTATTTGTATTGTTTGGATAATTCATGGAAGGCATTCGGACATTCCGCCTTTTATTTGTCTTTGCTTTATCCGGAACTGGAAGTAGATATGGTTGATAATCGGGGAACTACATGCTTTTGTGTATGTCTCTCGGATGATTATCTGATGGTAATATTCGAGATGGGCGGGGTTTCTGTCGGGAATGAGTGCATAGAGGTCAAGGTTTGGGATAGTATTTGCTGTGGAGAAGATGAGTATGCCAAATGGTGTAATAAATTGTCTGATATTGTAGAGTATGAATAAGAGAGAAGCGGGATTATTGTGTTTTTTACGCTGGCTGATAAATCAGAAATATATGAGGTTTCTTTGTATTGCTTCAGGAGTATTTCTGCTTTTATGTACTTGTTCTGCCAATTCCGGTAAATCAAATACTACGGCAGAACAGCGAAAGGACAGCATACTGATAGACTGTTTTTGGGATACGTATGATTTTACGGATACCGTCCGGTTAGGTAGCTTCACCACTACCGAAAAGATGCTGGTGGATTATCTTTCCCGATTGTCAGAGCTGACAGAGGAAAAGGCTTGTGAAAATATCAGGAGATTGATGTCAAAAACTAAAGTTAATAAGGTGGTAAACCGCTGGTTTTTACAACGACTGGAACAGCATCTGTATGAACCGGACTCACCGCTACGGAATGATATTTATTATATTTCAGTATTGGAGGAAGCATTAGCATCCGAACATGGGGATGGAATGATGCGTCTACGTCCTTTATATCAATTGAAAATGCTTAAAAAGAATCGGATAGGGGTTAAAGCTGCTGATTTTACTTTCACTCTTCCTACCGGAGAACTTCAAAGTCTATGGGGTATTTCCGCTAAATATACATTGTTGCTTTTTTATGATCCGGAATGTATTCATTGCCGGCAATCCATGAAGGAGCTGTCCGAGGCATCAGTAATAAATTCTCTCTTGCAACAGGGTGGATCACCTCTACCACAACTTGCCCTTGTTACGATTTGTACGGAAAGTGAAATGGAGACGTGGAGGGAATATCAGCGGTCTCTTCCTTCTGCGTGGGTAAACGGTTATGATGCAAGGAAAGCATTGATTGAAAAAGAATTGTATTTTTTACGTTCTCTTCCTTCAATATATTTGTTGGGAAAGGACAAGCAAGTCTTATTGAAAGAGCCTTCTTCTATAAGTGAAGTTACCAATTATTTATTAAATGAATATGATAGTATATAATAGTAGATTAGCGAAATTATTTTTAGGCAAGCGAAAATATTATTTCATATTTTTTGGTTGCTGTTTTACCCGATACAAATCTCTTGAGGTTTGGGAATATATGGAACTTCGGATACATGAAAGGCAATATCTTGAATGTTTGTTATTGGCACTATTTCCGGCATTATTGTTATCCTTATTGCTTTCGTGGTGGTTTATGCTACTCGCATTAATGAGTTATCACCTGTTATATTGGTTGGAGAGAAGCTTGCGGAATCATTCGGTCTTTGATTGGGAAGCATTGGAGCATTGCGGTGATACACTTTATTTGAGAAAAAGGAAATTTTGTGCTTGGAAGAAGTGGTATGGAAAAAAGAGACTTCCACCTTCAGAATGGGACGACTGATTGTATAGGAATATAATAAAAGCGGACTGTTGTGAAGCAGTTCATTTCCCCGAAGGTTCATGCCCCTGCCATTGTCTGAAGATTCAGCCCAATGGTTCGTGAGCCTATTCGCTGCCTGTGAAGGTAGCTCTATTGTTTGTTTTGTTTGTGTGGTGCATCTTTTTCCCGGTGGGGAGGGAGGTGCACCTTTTTTGTTTCCGGCATAAACAGGGGAAGGATAATAAGTGGAATAATATGATTTGTCCAATTTTTCTTGTAGGTTTGGACATTTTGAAGTACCTTGCACAACTATTTCAAAGAATATTTTTTTAACAGGAGAATAACAGGTATGGATAATCATGTTGTAATAATGGCTGGTGGCATAGGGAGCCGCTTTTGGCCGATGAGCACTCCGGAATGTCCTAAACAATTTATTGATGTAATGGGATGTGGCCGGTCGCTGATTCAGTTGACGGCAGACCGTTTCGACGGTGTTTGCCCTAGGGAAAATATGTGGGTCGTAACTTCTGAAAAATACATTGATATTGTTCGGGAGCAGTTGCCGGAAATTCCGGAAAGTAATATTTTGGCGGAGCCTTGTGCGCGCAATACTGCGCCCTGCATTGCTTTTGCTTGCTGGAAGATCAAGAAAAAACATCCGAATGCTAACATTGTAGTAACTCCTTCGGATGCATTAGTCATTGATACGGGAGAATTCCGTAGAGTGATGGAGAAAGCCCTTCGTTTCACAGATGATGGCAGCGCCATTGTAACGATAGGTATCCGGCCAACTCGTCCGGAAACCGGATACGGATATATTGCTGCTGCCGATCAGCTCCAGACAGATAAAGAAATTTACACCGTAGATGCATTTAAGGAAAAACCGGATAAAGAGACTGCCGAAAAGTATCTGGCAGAAGGCAATTTCTTCTGGAATGCGGGAATCTTTGTATGGAATGTGCGTACTATTACTTCCGTGATGCGTGTATATGCTCCGGGCATCGCACAAATTTTCGATCGCATTTTCCCCGATTTCTATACAGAGAAAGAATATGAAACAATCAAGAAGTTATTCCCTACTTGCGAAAGCATTTCTATCGACTATGCAGTGATGGAGAAAGCGCAGGAGATTTATGTACTTCCCGCTTCTTTTGGCTGGTCAGATCTGGGCACATGGGGAGCACTTCGCGGTTTGCTTCCACAGGATAAGTCTGGAAATGCAACCGTAGGAACCGATATCCGTTTGTACGAAAGCAAAAATTGTATTGTGCATGCCAGCGAAGAAAAACGAGTAGTTATTCAAGGCTTGGATGGATATATCATTGCAGAGAAAGATAACACATTATTGATCTGCAAGCTGGAAGAAGAGCAAAGAATTAAGGAATTCTCGAAATAAATTTTATTTCGAGAATTGATATTCATGTGGTGTCATTCCTGTCATTCGCTTAAAGAACTTCGAGAAAAAAGAAGGATTAGGGAAGTTCAATTCATCAGAAATTTGATAAACAAGCAGATTGCTATGTTTTAGCAATACTTTAGCTTCTAATATAATGGACTGGTTTATCCAGTCCATTACTGTTTGTTGACTGGTTTGGCGGATGATCGTATTAAGATAACGAGGAGTGAGACATAGCTTATCCGCATAAAAACTAACATTACGTTCTTTCTTGCTATAAGCATTGACTAAAGAAATGAAACGCTGGAAAATCTCTTCCTGATGTGTCTGACAGCTCTGTTCTTTTTGATTGTTGTTTTTGACAAGATATTCTATATTGCACAAAAGACTGATTAGTAGATATTGAATAGCTTCCCGTCGGAACGTCGGTTCTTGTAATATATTCCATATTAAAGCAAAATAACTCTTAAACAAGTCGTATTCATGTGAGGTCAGAGATAATATGAGGTTTTTCTGTAACTGTGAGAGATGAGTGAAGAAATTGTCTTTTCCGGCTATAGAAAGAAATTCCGCGTCCATGGCTACCATCTGCATATCAAAATCCGGAGAGACTTCTATAATCTGAAGAATGGAATTCGGAACAATTAATAGTAGCTTGTCCGGCTGAAAAGTTTCTTCTATCAGGTTGATTAATACGCGCGCATATCCCTGTTTGATAACTGCGATACGTCCCTCTTTGATACGATAAGGTTGATCTATTGTGATAAGATTGGATTCTATTTTGGCGAAGCTGTTTACGAATCCGAAATGCGGAGATATGAAACGAAATTCGTTAAATCGGACGATATCCGGATTTTCTAAGATTTCGAGACCTATGTTCAATGGTATTTTCTTTTCCATTTCTATCTGTTTTTCCGCCAAAGATAATAAAAATCAGCAAATAGCCTTTTATTCTTTCTCTTTATCGAACTATTGGAACATTTTTACTAACTATCGGAATGTGAACGTATCTTTGAAACCTCTATCTTTGTCTTTTGAAGAAATTAAAGAAATGATGTGTATGAAAAGAATGGTTTTCAGTTTCTCCTTTTTATTGTTTGTATCGGGAATAAATGCGCAGATAACGTTGGAAGAATGTCAACGGAAGACGCAGGAAAATTATCCGTTGGTACATCAGTATGGCTTGGTGGAGAAAACAAAGGAATATAATCTTGAGAATGCGGCAAAAGGATATTTGCCACAGTTTGCCCTTTCGGCTAAAGCTTCTTATCAGAGTGAGGTAACGGAAATTCCGGTGAAGCTTCCCGGAGTGGATTTGAAAGGACTGCCGAAAGATCAGTATCAGGTGATGTTGGAGTTACAACAGAAAATCTGGGATGGCGGAGGAATCCGGATGCAGAAGAAACAAACGACTGCGGAAGCGGAGATAGAGAAAGAAAAACTGAATGTGGATATGTATGCGCTAAATAGTCGTGTAAATGACCTTTATTTTGGGATTCTTTTGTTGGACGAGCAACTGAAACAGAATGCATTGTTGCAAGATGAACTGGAGAGAAATTATCGCCAGATTACTGCCTACGTAGAAAATGGCATTGCCAATCAGGCCGATTTGGATGCTGTGAAAGTGGAGCAGTTGAACACAAAGCAGAAAAGAGTTGAACTGGTTTCGTCGCGTATGGCATATTTGAAGATGCTTTCACTTCTGGTAGGAGAGAAGTTGTCGCAGGAAACGGTTTTGGAGAAACCTGTTCCTCAAGATGAGATTTCGGCTGTCAGTGAGATTCGTCGTCCGGAATTGTCTTTGTTTAATGCGCAAGGAGTCGGATTACAAGTACAGGAGAAAGCTTTGAATGTACGTCATCTTCCACAGTTCGGATTGTTTGTGCAGGGAGCCTATGGAAACCCCGGACTGAATATGCTGAAAAATGAATTTTCTCCTTACTATATTGCGGGTGTTCGCCTTTCATGGAATTTCGGTAGTTTGTACACCTTAAAGAATGACCGGAAGGTAATTGAAAATAAACGCCGGCAATTGGATAATAACCGGGATGTATTTCTTTTTAATACAAGATTGGAGATGACACAACAGGATCAGGCTATCCAATCATTGGAAAAGCAAATGCAGGATGATGATGAGATTATCCGTTTGCGTACCAATATCCGCAAATCGGCAGAAGCCAAAGTGGCGAATGGAACATTGACGGTGACCGAGATGCTTCGGGAATTGACCAATGAGAGTTTGGCACGTCAGTCGAAAGCGTTGCATGAAATTCAACGGTTAATGGGAATTTATCAATTGAAATATACTACGAATGATTAATATAACTTCTTTAGATATGGAACGAATGACAAAGATAGGAATGGTTGGAGTGGCATTGATAATGTTGGCTGCTTGTGGTAAGGGAATACCCAGCTATGATGCAACCGGCACGTTTGAAGCCACAGAAGTGATAGTCTCTGCCGAAGCTGCCGGAAAGTTGTTGCGACTGGAGGTAGAAGAGGGGACAAGACTGAAAGCAGGTGAGGAGATTGGACTGGTGGATACGGTGCAATTGTATTTGAAGAAATTACAACTGGAGGCCAGTATGAAATCAGTGGAAAGCCAACGTCCGGATCTTGCTAAACAGATAGCTGCTACCAAACAGCAAATAGCAACAGCTGAACGTGAAAAGAAACGCGTGGAAAACCTGCTTGCTGCTGGAGCGGCGAATCAGAAACAGTTGGACGACTGGGATGCACAAGTCAAATTGCTTGAAAGGCAGCTTGTCGCACAGGAATCATCATTGCAGAATAGTACAAATAGCCTGATAGAACAAGGAAATTCGGTTGCCATACAGGTTGCACAGATGGAGGATCAGTTAGCTAAATGTCATGTCCAGTCGCCTATCGAAGGTACAGTATTGGCAAAATATGCAGAAGCCGGTGAATTGGCGGCGATAGGTAAACCGCTGTTTAAAGTGGCTGAAGTGGATCGCATGTATTTGAGGGCTTACATCACCTCCGAACAGTTGTCGCAAGTGAAACTGGGAGATGAGGTAACTGTGTATGCTGATTATGGAAACTCGGAGCAGAAAGCTTATCCGGGGGTAGTGACCTGGATTTCCGACCGTTCGGAGTTCACTCCCAAAACGATTTTGACGAAAAACGAACGTGCTAATCTGGTATATGCAGTGAAAATTGCCGTGAAGAATGACGGAGCATTGAAGATTGGTATGTACGGAGGAGTGACATTGAAAAATTAATGATTAAAAATTAAAGGAGAGGAGATGGAAAAGGGAGAACCCATAGTGGTTGTGAAAGAAGTCGGCAAGAACTATGGAACAGTGGAGGCGCTGAAAGAAGTTTCTTTCGTTGTGGAACGGGGAGAAATCTTTGGGCTGATAGGGCCTGATGGTGCCGGTAAGAGTTCCTTATTCCGTATTCTGACTACTTTGTTGCTGGCAGATAAAGGAACGGCCATGGTTGCCGGGCTGGATGTGGTAACGGATTATAAACAGATTCGTACGAAAGTGGGATATATGCCCGGTCGTTTTTCACTTTACCAGGATCTTTCGGTAGAAGAGAATCTGGAGTTTTTTGCTACCGTGTTCCATACGACAGTTCAGGAGAATTATGATTTAATTAAAGATATCTATCAACAGATAGAACCGTTCAGGAAAAGAAGGGCAGGGGCTTTGTCAGGTGGTATGAAGCAGAAACTGGCATTGAGCTGTGCTTTGATTCATAAACCGGATATTTTATTTCTGGATGAACCCACTACCGGAGTAGATCCCGTGTCGCGTAAGGAATTCTGGCAAATGCTCCGAAACTTACGGGAACAGGGTATTACCATTGTCGTTTCTACTCCTATCATGGATGAGGCCCGGCAATGTGACCGGATTGCTTTCATCAATCATGGACAGATTCATGGCATTGATACCCCCGAACGTATTCTTCATCAATTTGCATCTATCCTTTGCCCTCCTTCTTTGGAGCGGGAGGAAGTGAAGCATGAAGTAGCTCCGGTCATTGAAGTGGAACAGTTGACAAAATGTTTTGGAAATTTTACCGCAGTAGATCATATCTCCTTTCAGGTGAACCGGGGCGAGATATTTGGCTTTCTGGGTGCTAATGGAGCAGGAAAGACGACAGCTATGCGTATGCTTTGCGGATTAAGTAAACCGACATCAGGCATCGGAAAGGTGGCAGGATATGATATTTACCGGGAGGCCGAACAAGTTAAGAAACATATCGGATATATGAGCCAAAAGTTTTCGCTATATGAAGATCTGAAAGTGTGGGAGAATATCCGTCTGTTTGCCGGAATTTATGGCATGAAGGAACAAGACATAGAACGGAAGACGGAAGAATTGTTGGATCGTTTGGGGCTTACTGCCGAACGGGATACTCTGGTGAAGAGCCTTCCGGTGGGATGGAAACAGAAATTGGCTTTTTCAGTATCAATATTCCATGAACCGAGAATCGTTTTTCTGGATGAGCCGACAGGCGGAGTAGATCCTGCTACGAGAAGACAGTTCTGGGAATTGATCTATCAGGCAGCCGATCAGGGTATTACCGTGTTTGTCACTACCCATTATATGGATGAAGCGGAATATTGCAACCGGATATCTATCATGGTGGACGGTCAGATAAAAGCACTTGATACACCTGCCCGTCTGAAACAACAATTCGGTGCGGAAACGATGGATGACGTTTTTCAGAAATTAGCCCGCGGTGCGGTGCGCAAAGCAGATTGATTATGAGACAGTTTATAGCTTTTATAAAGAAAGAGTTTTATCATATTTTCCGTGACCGGCGAACCATGCTGATTTTGTTGGGGATGCCTGTTGTGCAAATTATTCTATTCGGTTTTGCTATCAGCACGGAAGTGAAGAATGTTCGGTTGGCGGTGCTCGATCCTTCTAATGATGTGGTAACGCGAAAAATAATTGATCGTTTGGATGCCAGTGAGTATTTCACCGTTACTGCACGTTTTCATTCGCCCCAGGAAATGGAAGCTGCTTTCCTAAAGAATGAAGTTGATATGGCGATTGTCTTTAGCGAACGGTTTGCGGATGATCTCTATACGGGTGATGCTCGTGTACAGCTGATAGTAGATGCAACAGATCCTAATATGTCGACTTCGCAAGTTAATTATGCGACAGGAATCGTTTCTATGGTAGGCCAGGAGATGATTCCCTCGAATATGTCGGCTGCCCGCCTGACTCCTGATATCAAATTGCTCTACAACCCGCAGATGAAGAGTGATGGGCTTGATCCTGATGCTGATTTGCGCCATGATGACCTCGATTTCTATTGTTCGTGAGAAAGAAACAGGCACGATGGAAGTATTATTGGTTTCACCTGTGAAGCCGCTATTTATTATTTTGGCAAAGGCTGTACCTTATTTTGTGCTGTCGTTCGTCAATCTGATAACGATTCTTTTACTTTCGGTCTTTGTGTTGGATGTTCCGGTGGTAGGAAGTTTGTTCTGGTTAATCACGGTATCTTTGCTGTTTATCTTCGTATCCTTGGCATTGGGCTTATTGATTTCATCAGTCACACGTACACAGGTTGCGGCCATGCTGGTTTCCGGATTGATGCTGATGATGCCCACAATGCTTTTATCGGGCATGATTTTCCCTATAGAGAGTATGCCGGTGATACTTCAATGGATCTCGGATATACTTCCGGCACGTTGGTATATACAGGCTGTGCGTAAACTGATGATTGAAGGAGTACCAGTTGCATTGGTGTATAAAGAGATTGGTATCTTGTTATTGATGGCGACGGTACTTATTACGATCAGTATCAAGAAATTTAAGTATAGATTGGAATAATATGTCGATATGCCAATTGGTTGTATGAATAGTATACAGTGTGCTAATGGGCAGATTGATAAATGGAAGAATTATTTATGATAAAGTTCCTGATAGAAAAAGAGTTTAAACAATTGCTTCGCAATTCGTTTCTTCCGAAATTGATTCTTGTATTTCCATGCATGATTATGCTGTTGATGCCTTGGGCGGTAAACCTGGAAATCAAGAATATACAGCTGAATATTGTGGATAATGACCATTCGGCTATTTCACAACGTTTAGTCAATAAGATTGCCGCCTCTACCTATTTCCGTCTGGTGGAAGTGCCGGCTTCGTATGAAGAAGGCCTACGGAATATTGAAATTGGAACGGCGGATATTGTGATGGAAATTCCGCGGCATCTGGAACGGGATTGGATGAATGGAGAAGATACCCACATACTGATAGCAGCCAATGCTGTGAATGGGACAAAAGGAGGGCTGGGGAGTTCTTACCTATCTTCTATTATTAATGATTATGCAGCCGAGCTGCGTTCGGAATATCCTGCAACTGCTACAGTCTCCGGTGCTTTCCCTTCGATAGGTATTGATACACAGGGGTTGTTTAATCCGAATCTGAACTATAAACTCTATATGATTCCGGCATTGATGGTCATGTTATTAACTTTGATTTGTGGTTTCTTGCCTGCATTGAATATAGTTAGCGAGAAGGAAGTAGGAACGATTGAGCAAATCAATGTGACGCCGGTTCCGAAGTTTATCTTTATTTTGGCAAAGCTCTTGCCTTACTGGTTGATTGGTTTTGTGGTGCTGACTGTATGTTTCATATTAGCCTGGTTAATTTATGGCATAGTGCCGGTCGGTCATTTTCTATTGATTTACTTTTTCGCAGTTCTTTTCGTTCTGGTAATGTCCGGTTTCGGACTTGTTATTTCCAACTACTCGGCAACGATGCAACAGTCTATGTTTGTTATGTGGTTCTGTTTGTTGGTTGTAATTTTGATGAGTGGTTTGTTTACTCCCATTAGCAGTATGCCGGAATGGGCTCAACTAATTACCAGGCTCAATCCTTTGAGGTATTTTATGGAAGTGATGCGAATGGTGTATTTAAAGGGGAGTGGTTTCTTTGATTTACTGCCACAGTTTGGAGTATTGTTGTTTTTTGCAGTAGTGTTTAATAGTTGGGCAGTGATTAGTTATCGGAAGAATAACTAAGGATAATAATATAAAAACAGCTCGTTTCCTTTTCAGGGAAAGAGCTGTTTTATTACTTCTTATCACCGTTTCCGGTGAACAGCAAGTGGTTACCGTATTACTTTATTTCGATTTGCCGATTGGGCTTCTTCACTTCTTCTTCAGAGAGTTTCGGAAGTTCGATGTTTAAAACACCATGTTCTACGGATGCAGC
>OMDJ01000751.1_pt1 | contig 18980 bp, 16 predicted proteins | sample 1645211 | NCBI WGS metagenome assembly OMDJ01 (sample SAMEA103958142, study PRJEB25191) | human gut metagenome | biome: human-associated habitat [ENVO:00009003]; feature: intestine environment [ENVO:2100002]; material: feces | place: Germany | collected 2013/2015 | reverse complement strand
ACAATAAACCAGAGGAGCTGTTTGGGGTAGTAAATGGTGCGTTTCATCAGGCTATTGCTGAATGAAAAAAGGCCGTTTTTTATGGTCCGCACACCGGATAACTGAGAGGCAGAAAGCCGGAAAAGCCCGGAGTATCAAGGGAAAACAGCTCAAAAACTCGCGCAGTACGGCCTCAAAGCCGCCCGTCGCGCTCCCCAGTTCTCCAAGCGCTAACAGCTCTTCTTACAAGCACCCGCTTCGGCGGGTGCTTGTTTTTGCCCTCAGGCGGGAAAAAGGGCTTGACAAGGTTGGTTTATCCATGATAAACTCACGGCAGGAAATGGTTTATCCAAAATAAACCGAAAGGAGACCGCCGATGGACGAAAGAAAAATGGGCACGGTGCAGACGCAGTTTGCTGAGCTTATATGGAGGCATGAGCCGATCGGCTCCGGCGAGCTGGTGAAGCTGTGCGAGAGGGAATGGGGCTGGAAGAAGCCGACGACCTATACCGTGCTGCGCAAGCTCTGCGAGCGGGGCATTTTTCAAAATGAAAACAGCGTGGTCACCGCGCGGATCACACGGGAGGAATACTACACCGCACAGGGCGAACGGCTGGTGGAGGATGCCTTTGACGGCTCGCTGCCCGCCTTTGTCGCGGCCTTCACCGCGCGCAAGGCGCTTTCGGCGGAGGAGGTCGCCGCGCTGCGGGAGATGATCGACGCATACGGAAAGGAGTCGTGAGCGTATGAGCGTTATTTTTCTCAAGCTCCTCAATCTGAGCATTTCGGCGAGCTGGCTGGTGCTGGTCGTGCTGGTGCTGCGCCTCGTGCTTAAAAGGGCCCCGAAGTGGGTGGACGTCCTGCTCTGGGGCATGGTCGCGCTGCGCTTGATGCTGCCGTTCTCCATCGAGAGCGCGCTGAGCCTGATCCCGAGCGCGGAGACCCTCAGCCCCGAGGTCGTGCAGTTCGATCCCGCACCGACCATCACGAGCGGCGTGGAGCTCATCGACAACGCGGTGAACCCTTCGCTGAGCGAGAGCTTTGCCGCCGCGCCGTTGGCAAGCGTCAACCTGCTCTATGTGTGGACCTATCTCGCGGGCTGGGTGTGGCTCATCGGCCTCGCGGCGATGCTGCTCTACGCGCTCGTGAGCTATCTGCGGCTGCGGCGGCGCGTGAGCGCCTCCATTCCGCTGCGGGAGAATATTTATGTTTGCGACGAGGTCGCCTCGCCGTTCATCCTCGGCATCCTGCGCCCGCGCATCTATCTGCCCTCCGCGCTGGACGAGGCGCAGCGGGGGAGTGTGCTCTCGCATGAGCGCGCGCACCTCGCGCGGCGTGACCACTGGTGGAAGCCGCTGGGCTTTGCCCTGCTGGCGGTCTACTGGTTCAACCCGCTGCTGTGGCTTGCCTATACCCTGCTCTGCCGCGACATCGAGCTGGCCTGCGACGAGCGCGTGCTGTGCGGCATGGACGCGGGGCAGGTCAAGGACTATTCGAGCGCGCTGCTTGCGTGCAGCGTGCCGCGGCGTATGCTTGCCGCCTGTCCGCTCGCCTTCGGCGAGGTGGGCGTGGGCGCGCGCGTGAAGAACGCGCTGCGCTACAAAAAGCCCGCGTTCTGGGTGGTCGCGGCGTCGGTCGCCGTGTGCGTCGTTGTGGCGGTGTGCTTTCTGACGAATCCGCGCACAGACACAGACGCCGCCGGACTGGTCGGTTTCCATCGGGAACAGGTCACTTATGCCGATGTAACGGACGAAAGCGGCGCGCAGCCATCCAGCGTCCAGTTGACGGCGGAGGAAACAGACGCCGTCTATGCTCTGCTCGACACCCTGCAATACAAACGCCTTGGTGCCGCGTCAGCAATGCAGGACTGCTATGCAAGGCTCTATTTTATCAGCGCCGCGGGCGAACGCTGCGAGATCATGCTCTCTGAGCGTGAAATGCTGGTCAACCCCATTACTGACGGCAAGACAGCGCGGCTCTATGAGCTGCGTTCCGGAAGCACGGAGTTGAGAGACTATCTGTTTGGATGTATTGGCGCAAGCGAGCCGGCAGAGGAGGAAATGAAAACCATGACCGAGCCGACGCTGTCGCTGACGCTCACCGTTCCCGCTGCATGGGAGGATATTGCAGAGCTCTCCGCCTACGACAAGGGGACTGCCTATCTGGGATATGGGATCATGCTGTTCCATCTGTCGGAAAAGAACGCGCTTGCGGCGTATCCCGACGGGGGAATGGGCAGCGTATGGTGGCTGGTCGCTATGAGCTGGGATAATTTCAAGGAATGGAGGGGCTATGACGCACTGCCTGTCCCCGAGATTCTCGGCATCGCCGAGTATGTCCTCGGAGCCGATGATGAGTATGTGTATCTGCTGGTGTTGCCGTCCGATGTGCAGTTCCTGGAAAACGATCCTGTCAGCCAGCGCCAATACGAGGCACTGCAAAGCGACTCACAAGGCGTACTCACGCGATTTTTGAAGGACAACGGAATCCACATAAATGACATGTGCCCTGCCTCCTCCGTGTTTTCGCCCCCTGCGCGCGGCGATGCATTCACTCCGCCGGACGCGGTGCGCAGCGGCACTGTGAGCGATACATCGTATGATAAAATTCTTACCGGCGCCGGTGAGGGCGAAGAACAGCGCACGTCCGAAAATGACGCAGAGCATACCGCGTATTCTGTTAAGACCCATGCAATGACCGCCGAGGAGCGAAGCGCACTTGACGCGCAGACCGAGCCTGCCCCCGCCGCGGGGACTGCCTTTCTGCCCCGAAGCAGCAGAGACGGCGCAAGCGGAAATGCCTGCGCACCGCTTACCGCAAAGACTGCGGACGTGGCGTTTGTCCTCTACAGCGCACCCGGCGCGACGGATTACAATGTACGGCTTTGTGCGGGAGAGCCCGGCGCTGGCAAGTGGGCGTCGGATGCCGTGACCGTCAAGGTAAACGACGGCGTTTGTTTTTCCGGGCTGACCGTGGGGCAGGCGTACTACATGGAGGTCAGCTCCGACACGCTTTCTACCGCCGGATGTACGGCGCTTTATAAGTGCGCGACCACACCGCCCCCTGCGCGCAGCGGTACGGTGAGCCTCACCGGCTACGCCGCCTACGACGCGCTGCTCGCCGAGATCGCCGACCTGCGGCGCTCCGGCGCAAGCGACGTGCAGACCGACTTCAGCCATGATCTCCTGTCCGCGAACGACTACTACCAGACACCCGGCTGGCTGCTGCGCGACCTTGACGGCGACGGCACGAGCGAGCTGCTGCTCGGCGCGGACTGGGGCGACGGCTACGGCGTGATCTTCAATATTTACCGCCTCGACGGCGCGCAGGCCGTCCGCGTTGTGGACGGCTGGAGCCGCAGTCGGTATTTTCTCTGCTCTGACGGTACGCTTGCACATGAGTGGTCGGGCGGCGCCGACCATTGGGGGAGGACCTATCTCCGCTACGGCGAGACGCTTTTGCCCATCGAAAGCGTTTTTGACCGCGGCGGCGTGTGGTACCACGCCAAGGGCCTCGATGCCCTGTCCTTGGACGATACGCAGCTCGAAGACCGCTGCAAGACCATTCCCCGCGCCGAGGCGGAGCAGCTCATGGAGCGCTATACCAAGCAATATGAAGCCCTGCCCTTCACGCCGTTCGCGGCGTGAGACGGCACACGGATGCATTTCACACCCCAAAACCATACATTTCGGGCGAGAAATGCACATCTTTCCGCAGGGCGTGCTATGCTTTTCCTGCAAGAGCGTCCGAGGAACGGCCGGACAGCCGCCGGACAAAACGGGGAATAGAAGGAGAAGCATTATGGGATTATTCAGCAATAATAAGAAGCCCTGCCCCATCTGCGGCAACGCGACGCCCCGCCTGCTGCCGACCAAGGTCGAGGGCGTGCCCATCTGCAAGGAATGCGACAAGAAGATCGATCTGCCGAACGGCGTGCTGGACAGCATGACGCTCGACGATTTCCGCCGCTACATAGATTTTTACAACAAAAATCAGGTGCTGCGCGAGCGCTTCCATCCCGAGTATCGCTTCGGCTTCGGTGCGTTCAACACGCAGCTGGTGCTTGATGTGACCAACGGACTCTTCCGCCTGAAGGATGACGAGAGCACCATCGTGTTTGAAAAGTCCGCGCTCAAGTCCTTCCGCATCACGGAGGATAAGGAACCGCTCTTTACCGGCACGGCCGCCGGTCTTGTCTGCGCCGAGAGCAAAAACCCCGAGCGCGTCCGTCTGCTCGCACCGCGCATCGAGCAGTTCAAGCTGCAGAGAAGCGACTATGAGCGCATCATGCAGGCCGAGCGCGTGCAGTATCTCGACCGCACCAACGAGGAGTGGCGCGAGCGTGAGCGCGAGCTGGAGTTCCATAAGCCCGAGTTCCGCGAGTCCTCGCCGTTCCGTCAGTTCGTGGTGGAGCTGGAGCTGGACCAGGTCGAGCCCATGGAGCAGTGATCCCGGCAACAAACCTTTGCAACCTCGCGGCCTGAGGCCGCAACGAGCTGGACGCGCCGGAGTTTGACGACGACTATCCGAGCGTGGACTCCTTCCTGCACAAGTACGACGAGAAGGTCAATGAGCTGCACACCCTTGCGCGCAACCTGATGCAGTTTATCGCCCCCGGCGCGCCGGAGACCGGCGCCGCCTCCGCGGCGCAGGCCGCGGCCCCCGCGCAGGCGGGCGGCGCGCCGAGCACCGTGGAGGAGCTCAAGCAGTACAAAGCGCTGCTGGATGCCGGCGTGCTCACCGAGGAGGAGTTCGCGGCGAAGAAGCGCCAGCTGCTCGGCATCTGAAAAAATCAAAGGAAAAGCGTCCGTGCCGGGCGCTTTTCCTTTTTGCGCAAAACATTTTCCGCCCGCGCAAACATGGACGCGCCGCCGCGCATAGGTTGAGATAGAAACTAAGACCATTGGAGGCGGACCATGAAACAGACGCATTTTTTCCTCGGCGCGAACAGCGCGGAGGGTTTTTATGGGCTGTATGACCAGCTCCTCGACGCAAGGCTTTACGATCTGATCATTCTCAAGGGGACTCCCGGCTGCGGCAAATCGACCTTCATGCGCCGCGCGGCCGCAGCGCTGGAGGAGCGCGGACTGGAGACCGTGTACATCCATTGCTCCGGCGATCCCGATTCGCTCGACGGCGTGATCGCTCCGGCCATCCGGACGGCCATCGTCGACGGCACCGCGCCCCACGTCCTCGAGCCGCGGTACGCGCTGGCGCATGAGCGCTATGTGGACCTGTCGCAGTGCTGCGACAGCGCGGCGGCGAAGGAGGTCGCAAACGGTCTGACGGCGCTGACCGACGCCTACCGCGCGTCCTACCGCGAGGCGTACCATGTTCTGCGGGCGCTCGGCGGTGTGGACGCGGAGCGCCGCGCTTTGGTGCGCGCGCACTTCGACGAGGAAAAGCTGCTGCGCCGCGCGGCGGGGATCGCCGCGCGCGAGCTCAAGGGCGGGGGAGAGACGCGGGGACGCGCGGCGGACGTCTTTCTCGGCGGACTGACCTGTCAGGGCAAGGTGTGCCGCTTCGACAGCGTGGACGCTCTCTGCCCGCGTGTCTATGAGCTGTGCGACAGCTACGGCCTTGCCGCGCCTGTGCTGCGCCGGCTGCGCGACGCGGCGCTGGAGGCTGGGGAGGACATTCTGACTTGCCGCGACCCGCTGCGGCCCGCGGAGATCGCGCATCTGCTGATCCCCGCGCGGGGCCTTGCGTTCGTCACGACCGGCGAGGGCGTGCGCTATGAAGGGAAGCCCTACCGCCGCCTGCGCGTCGACGCGATGGCGGAGGAGAAGCTGACCCGCGCCGAAAAGGCGCACCTGCGCTTCATCCGCCGTGTCCGCCGCGCGTTGGAGGAGGAAGCGGTCGCGTCCCTCAAGCGTGCCAAGCGCGGGCATGACGCGCTCGAAGCGCTCTACCGCCCCTGCGTGGACTTCGGCGCGGTCGGCGCGCTGTGCGACGCGGAGATCGCGCGCATCGGCGCCTACCCGGTGTGACAGAAAAAGCCATAAGGAAAGGAGCCTGCGCGCTGCGCAGGCTCCTGCTGTTTTGATTTGACATTATACCGCGATGCGGCGGGCGCTGACATAGCCGGTGGTGTAGTAGGCGTCGGAAAGGTTGCTGACGATGACGCCGACGCCGTAGTCCGAGGCGTGGACGAACTGACCGCTGCCGATGTACATACCGACGTGCGTGACGGGCTTCGAGGTGGTGCTGCCGGGCTTCTTGAAGAACACGAGGTCGCCGGGGGCAAGCTCGTCCCACGAGACGGTAACGCCGTTTTGCAGCTGAGCGGAGGCGGTGCGGTTGATGGAGTAGCCGAGCTGTGCGCAGGCATACTGCACAAGACCGGAGCAGTCAAAGCCGACGCGCGGGCTGGCCCCGCCATAGACGTAGCTGTAACCGACGTACTGGAGCGCGATGTTCGCAAGCTCCTGCCCCTTGCTCGAAGCGGCGGCGGGAGTGTAGTCCGTCTCCTCCACATAGGCGGCGCTGACGTAGCCCTGCTCGATCTGATACCAGCCGCTTTGGACGGACACGACCTTCACGCAGCGGCCCTTGGCGAGGGAGCCGACCTTGGAGTAGCCGGTGCCGGGGCCGGAGCGGATGTTGAGCGGACCCTGCGTGACGCGGATGTAGAGCTGTTCGAGCGCCTCCTCGGCGGTGGCGGCCTCGGTGTACGCCGCGTCGATGTAGCCGCTGCCGATCTGATACCAGCCGTCCTGCGTGCCGAGGACCTTGACGACCTTGCCCTGCGCGAGCTCGTCCGCGACCGCATAGTCGGTGCCGGGGCCGGTGCGGACGTTGAGCGCGTCTGCGGTGACCTTGACATAGGTGCTCTCACTCTGCGCGGCAGAGGCGCTCACCGCGCTGACTTCTGCCGTGACGACGGGGACGGCTTCCTCAAGCAGCTTGATGTAGCTTGCGGAGACGTAGCCCTTCACGCTGCCGAGCTGGATGCCGTACCACCCGTTCGTCGCGGTGTCCACGATCTCGACCTGTTTGCCGCTTGGCAACTGATCGAGGACGGCGGAGCCGGTGCTCGCGGTCTTGCGCACACGCAGAACGCTGCCGCCGACGTCCACAACGCCGGTGAGCGCGAGGGTGGGGGTGGTCAGCAGCAGGCCGGCAGCCGTGCCGCGGAGCGCGTGGCGCAGTTTCATAGGGCATCCTCCTCAAATTCTCATGAAAAAGCGGCGCAGACGGGGCGCGCCGCCGAACGGTATCAAAGGTTACAATTTGTAACTATTGTAATAATACCATAATTCGACGGCGGATGCAAGGCTTTTTCACCCGCTTTTGGTCAAACAATGTCGGCCCGAAATTGTGCAGAATGCACGAAGTGCGCAAAAAATCCGTTTGCCGGCCTCGGAGCGGTGTGGTATGATAAGGCAAACACGGAAGGAGCGGAGGAAATGCCATGTTCCGGAATGAAACAAACTATGTGCTCACAAACGGCGTGCTGCTCGACGGCACGGAGAAAATGACGCCGCAGACGGGCAGAGATATTTATATTGAGGGTGGGCGCATCAGCGCGGTCGCCGATGCCGCGGCGCGCCGCGAGGGCTATGAGGTCGTGGACCTCGGCGGACAGTATGTGCTGCCGGGGCTTATCAACCTGCACGTTCATCTGCCCGCCTCCGGCAAGCCGAAGAAAAAGGCGAGCGACCCGAAGAAGCTCATGAAGCTCATCACCGCCAACGCGCTCACGCGCCGCATCGGCGTGAAGCTGTGCGAGGGCTACGCGAAGACGGAGCTTCTCAGCGGCGTGACGACCATCCGCACGGTCGGCGGCGTGGCGGACTTCGACACGATCATCCGCGACCTGGCCGCGCAGGGAAAGATCCTCAGCCCGCGCGTGGTGGCGTCCAATATGGCGGTCTCCGTGCCCGGCGGGCACATGGCCGGCTCCCTTGCCTACGAAGCAAAGACAGCGGAGGAGGCCGCGGCTTATGTGGAGCGGATCGCGGCGGAGAAGCCGGACCTCATCAAGCTCATGATCACCGGCGGCGTGCTCGACGCCGAGGTCGTCGGCGAGCCGGGCGTGCTGCGGATGCAGCCCGCGCTGGTGAAGGCGGCCTGCGATAAGGCGCACGCGCTTGGCATGAAGGTCGCCGCGCACGTCGAAAGCCCCGAGGGTGTGCGTGTGGCGCTGGAAAACGGCGTGGACTCCATCGAGCACGGCGCGCAGCCGGACGCGGCGATCACCGCGCTCTACAAGGAGAAGGGCGCGTTCCAGGTCGCGACGCTCTCGCCCGCGCTGCCCTATGCGCTCTTTGACCGCAGTGTCTCCCACGCGACCTACGAGCAGCAGGAGAACGGCAAGGTTGTCTTTGACGGCATCATCGCCATGGCGCGGGAAAATCTGGCAAACGGCATTCCGGTCGGCCTCGGCACGGACACCGGCTGCCCCTATATCACGCACTACGATATGTGGCGCGAGCTGTGCTACTTCGTGAAATACTGCGGCGTGACGCCGGCCTTCGCGCTCCACACCGCGGCTCAACGCGCGGCTTGCCGGCATCGACGGCGAGACCGGCTCCATCGAGGCGGGCAAGGCAGCGGACCTGATCGTCTGCGCGAAGGATCCGCTCGCGGATCTCTCGGCCCTGCGCACGCTCTCCATGGTCATCAAGGACGGCTATCGCGTCGAGCATCCCGCGCCGAAGAAGCTGCCCGAGGTCGAGCGCGAGCTGGATAAGTTCCTGTGACCCATACCTATTATAATGTACAAGGGAAAAGCACGGGGAGCCCCGTGCTTTTCCCTTATGGCGTTTTATGTTACAGCTCCACGAGCTCGTATTCCCGCGTGCCGAAGCCCAGCGCCGCCGCGGATTCGACCGTGCGGACACCGTTGAGGCTCTCAATGCGCTCTACGAGGTGGTCGCGGCCCGGATCGTCGGAGACGTAGACCAAATCGAGACAGGCCTGATCGACCGCGATGGGGTCGAGCGAGGCAAGGATGCCGATGTCCGCCATGCACGGGTCCTCAGCCACGGCGCAGCAGTCGCAGTCCACGGACATATTCTTCATAACGTTGATGAAAACGGTCTTGTCCTTGAAATATTCCGCCACGGACGAGGCGGCGTCCGCCATCGCGTCGAGGAAGCTGTCGTGGTCGGCGGTCCCGATCTTTTCGGGCTCGCCGGCGCCGTGGATGTAGGCCTTGCCGTAGGAGGACGCGCAGCCGATGGAGAGCTGCTTGAGCGCGCCGCCGAAGCCGCCCATCGGATGCCCCTTGAAGTGGGAGAGGACGAGCATGGAATCGTAGTTGGCAATGTCCTTGCCGACAAAGTTCTTCTGAATACTCCTGCCGTTCGGAACGGCAAGCTCCAGATCGGGGCCCTCGGCATCGAGAATGTCCACGTCGAAGTTCGTGCTCCAGCCGTGCTTGATCATCGTGCGGCGGTGCTTCTCGGTGGTGTTGCGCTCGCCCTCGTAGGCGGTGTTGCACTCGACCACCGTGCCATGCACGGCCTCGATCATCGGCCGCCAGAAGTCGGGGCCCAAAAAGTTCTGGTTGCCCTGCTCACCGGAGTGCAGCTTCACGGCGACCTTGCCCGGCAGCTCGCAGCCCACGGCACGGTAAAGCGCCACGACCTTCTCGGGCGTGATCTCACGGGAGAAATATACCTTAGCTTTCATCGCGTTTCCTCCTTGCACGGAAAATATCACCTGAATTATAACCCATCGCATGAAATAATGCAACTCTTTGGGGGATGGGACCTGTCTGCGGACGGATCATGTCAAGGATGTGTCAAAAAACGGCGAAAAATGCTGTGCAGATATCCTAAAATTCCAAAAAAGTGATGTTTACGATTGACTATGCTATCGTAATAGCGTATAATAAAACCTGCTGATTTGGTGGGATATAGCAGATAACAAGAAGAAAACGGCAAAATATTGATGTATAGAAGAATGAATATTCATACAAAAGCATTTTGCGTGTGATCCGCTGCTCTCACGAAAACGGCTGCGCGCGCTTAACGGACTCCTTACGGCGGAAAACATCTCCTGAACGCCCCAGATACAGGGGGAGCACGGGCGCGAAAATGCGGCAGAATATGAAGTTTTTACGGCGAAATTTGAATTTTGCTGAAAAAACAAAAGAAGAAAGTGTCTAATAGCACAAAAAGAAAGAAGCATTTCTGTGCGGAATGACAATGACCAGAAAATTTCATCGAAAAAACAGGAAAATATGCTTGTGAAAGACTTGACAAGACGAGGATGAATGAATTATAATCCGTCCATAAAAAATGAATAAGCTGTGAACGTACCAAACATACCGCACGAGGGTGCGGCGTACGCGAAAAAGACCATGTGGTCTTTTCTCTGTTCCGAGCCGGAACAGAGAATTTAACTTTTTTGTCGTATTCGGCGCAAGCCGGGTATATAATTTTTGAAAGGAAGATATCAGCATGAAAAAAGTATTGTCTCTGATCCTCGCACTGGCAATGGTTTTCGCTCTGGTCGCCTGCGGCGAGAAGCAGCCTGCCTCCGACGGTGACGCCTCCGGCGACGGCGATAAGCCCGCCCGCGGCAACGTCATTATGACCTTCGGCACCGCCGACACCGGCGGCTCCATGTACCCCGCCGGCGCGGCCGTCTCCCAGGTTTGGACGAACAACGTCCAGGGTGTGAAGTGCAACACCCAGACCTCCACCGGCTCCTTCCAGAACTGCCAGGACGTCTCCACCGGTGAGGTCGACGTCGCGGTCGCCACCTCCGACGTCGTTCTCAACGCCTACAACGGCACCGGCAAGTTCGCCGACATCGGCAAGCTGGACAACCTGCGCGTCATCGGCGCGGTCTACACCTCCGTGCTCAGCGGCGTGGCGCTCAAGAGCTCCGGCTTGACCTACATCCATGACCTGCTCGGCAAGCGCGTTGCTCCGCGACCGAGAACGCCACCCTCGCCGCCTTCGCAGCGATGGACATCACCAAGGACAACACCAGCCTTGAGAACCTCGGTCTCGGCGACGGCGCCGACTCCGTCGGCGACGGCATCCTCGACGCGGCCTTCGGCTTCGCCGGCCTGCCCATCGGCGGTCAGCTGAACCTCGCTGCCACCAAGGAGATCCAGGTCCTCGACATGACCCAGGAGGAGATCGACAAGGTCCTCGCGGGCAACGCTGCCTACATCCAGACCAAGATCCCCGCCGGCACCTACACCGGTCAGGACAATGATGCCAACACCTTCGGCGTCAAGTGCCTCATCATCGTCACCGCCGATATGGACGCGGATCTCGTCTACGATCTGTGCAAGGCCATGAACGAGCACACTGAGGAGATGGCTGCCGGTAACGCCCTGCTCAAGGACATGACCGATCCCAGCTTCCTCTGCACCCAGATGCCCATTCCTCTGCACGACGGCGCCCAGAAGTACTACAGCGAGCAGGGCCTCATCTAATCGAGGAATTCTGAAAACTTGATCAAAAGGACGATCTGACCGTCCCTGCGAAAAGCATTTTTTGGCCGGAGTTGGGACATCCCAACTCCGGCTCCCCCTTTTCATTAAGGTTTCGTTAAGACCCCCCACTTAACAGAAAGGATGCGTTTATGTCCGATAAGAAATCAAAGAGATTGACGTCGCCTCGCTCGACAGCGAACTGGCAGCAGCGAGAACTCTCGAAGAGGGTAAGGGCGACAAGTTCATTATGATGGCCTCCGTCGTCGCCTTCCTGATGACCTCCTTCCATATTTACACCGGCTTTTTCGGCCTGTTCGACTACTCCGTGCAGCGCGGCGTGCATCTGGGCTTCGCCCTCACGCTGATCCTGCTTACCCAGCCCCTTTACAAGCACGTTTTCAAGGATAAATTCGCCGGCAGCAAGGCCTTCCGCGCCGCCTGCCGCACGTTTGATATGATCCTCGTCGTCCTCACATGGGTTTCCGTCTGGATGGCGCAGGACGAGGTACATCACCTCACCGAGCGCCTGAGCAAGACGACCTGGATGGCGACCTTCGCGGGCGCCTGCCTCGTCATCATCGTCCTCGAGTGCGCCCGCCGCACCCTCGGCTACATCATGCCGGTCCTCGCGCTCATCTTCATCGCCTATGCGCTCGCCGGTCCGAATCTGCCCATGGCCATCGCGCACCGCGGCTATTCCCTCGAGCGTATCTGCAAGTTCCTCGCTACCGACCTGGACGGTCTGTTCGGCACGACCATGAGTGTTTCCGCCACGGTCATCTTCATGTTCGTTATGTTCGGCGCGTTCCTTGAGGCCTCGGGCTGCTCCGACTTCATCAACGACATCGCCATTTCCCTCACCGGTAAGATCAAGTCCGGCCCCGCGCTCAGCGCGGTCGTCGCCTCCGGCCTGATGGGCTCCATCAATGGCTCCGCCGTCGCCAACGTCGTCGGCACCGGCACGTTCACCATTCCTCTGATGAAGTCCCGCGGCTACAAGCCCCAGTTCGCCGGCGGCGTTGAGGCCGTTGCCTCCACCGGCGGTCAGATCCTGCCCCCTGTCATGGGCTCCGGCGCGTTCCTGATGGTCGCGTTCACCGAGCAGAAGTACATCGCCATCGTCATCGCGGCGGTCATTCCCGCGCTGCTCTATTACTGGGGCTGCGCCGTCGCCGTTATGTCCCAGACGGAGATCGCGCACGTCACGCTCATGGACCCCAAGGATATTCCCAAGAGCCGCGAGGTCATGAAGGACGGCTGGATCTATCTGCTCATCATCGCGGTCCTGCTCTACTGCCTGCTCGTCGCGCAGTATTCTCCGCTCTACTCCGCCCTGTGGGCGACCTGCGCGGTGCCCGTGGTCATGCTCTTCGATAAGAAGAAGCGCTTCACCATCAAGACCATCCCCAGCGCCATGGTCAAGTCCGGCTTCAGCGCCATGTCCATCGTCATCGGCTGCGCCTGCGCCGGTATCGTCGTCGGCATGGTCTCCATCACCGGCATCGGCGTTATCTTCGGCGATATGATGATCCAGGCGGCGCACAGCCTGCTGTTCCCGTCCCTGCTCTTCACCGCCATCACCTGCATCGTCCTCGGTATGGGCCTGCCCACCACCGCGGCCTATGTTATCGCGGCGTCCATCCTCGCTCCCTCCCTCATCAAGCTCGGCCTTGCCCCGCTGACGGCGCACCTGTTCGTGTTCTACTTCGCGTGCCTGTCCGCCATCACCCCGCCGGTCGCCCTCGCGGCCTATGCCGGCGCTGGCATCGCCAAGACCAACCCGATGACCACGGCGGTCGAGGCCTGCAAGCTCGGCTTCGCCGGCTTCATGGTGCCCTTCGCGTTCTGCTACAACCCGGCAATGATGATGCAGGGCAGCGTCGGCGAGATCATCTCCGTCGCCATCAGCGCGATCATCGGTGTTGCCATCATGTCCGCCGGCTTCCAGGGCTGGCTGCTGTGGAAGCTCAACTGGCTTGAACGCATCGTGTTCATCGCCGGCGGCCTGCTGATGTTCATCCCCGGCACGCTGACGGATATCGCCGGTCTTGTGATCGCGGTCGCTCTGCTTCTCGTCAACGTGAAGAAGTGGGAGAAGGGCCCCAAGTTCATCATGGACAAGCACAAGGCCAAGCAGGAGCAGAAGTAAGCTCCGCTGAACCGGATACGGAATATGAGGGTCCTGAAAAGGGACCCTCATATTTTTTCATTGACCGCGCCCCCGGCGCGCGGTATACTGTAGCGTAAGAATCCAAGCGAGGAGAGAAGAATCATGGAAGCTCAGGAGATCCGTTACCGCGTCAATAAAAAGGTGTTTCGGCAGGCGTCGCTCTACGCCATGTTCCTGCGAAACCGCAATACCTTCCGCGTGGGCATCGCTGTCGTGCTGGCGGTGGCGTTTTACACCGTGCTTGCCGTGCAGGGCACCTTTCCCCTGAGCTACCTGCCGATCTACATCGCGGCGGCCTATCTTGTCTGGATGCTTTTGCTGCTCGGACGCGAGGAGCAGCGCGTGCTGCGCTACCTCAAAAGCGACGAGTCGCTGCTGGGGACGGAGTACGTTCTGCGCTTTGACGCGGGCAAGCTTTCGGTCGAGGTCCCCGAGAAGAAGCTCCGCAACACGGTCGCGCTCGCGAAGCTCGCCTCAGCCATCGAAATTTCGAGCGTGTTCATGCTCTGCCTTACGGCCGATCAGCTCTACCTTGTGCCGACCGCAGCCATGACGGACGAGCAGCGCACGGCGCTGCGCGGCCTTCTGAGCAGCCGCCTCGGCGAGCGCTTTTATTCCAGTATTCTGGCGCGCGAGAAAAAGAAATGAACAAGGCCCGCCTCCGACATCGCTTCGGAGGCGGGCTTTGCCGTGCTATACCGGACGGCCGTGCTCCACGCGGCAGTCGCACTCGCTGCGCCACGACTGCGATTGCAGGAAACGGCGCGCGGCATCGACGAAGGCGCGGGCGGCGGGCAGAAGGTGGCGCTTTTTCTTGTAGACCACGCTCAGCGGGTGGACAAGGTCGGGGGAGTCGAGGTCGAAGAAGAGCAGCTCGCCGCGGTTCGGCGCGTTGTGGACGGCGGTCTCATTGACGAAGCAGAAGCCGTAGTTTTCCGCCGTCAGATTCAGCGCTGTGGTGGCGTTGGTGGTGTAGAGCGCGTTTTCGACGGTGATATGCTTCCGTTCGAGAAAGTTGTTGACGCGCATGGCGAGCAGGATCTCGGGGTAGAGCAGGACAAAACGCTCGTGCTCGAGAACGGAGAGCTCCGGCTCCCGTCCCGCGCGGCAGGCCTCCGCAAGCGCCTGCGCGGCGCGGTTGCCGCGGTTGCCGACCAGGAGGATCTTTTCGTAGAGAATGGTCTCGGTGGTCAGGTAGTCGGGCGTATTGAGATTGGTGTTCATGATGGCAAAATCCACCGTGTTGTCCGCCACCAGACGGAACATCTCGCTCGTCGGGCGCTCAAGCAGCTCAAGATGGGCCTCGGGGTGCTCCTGCGAAAAGGCGGGCAGGATGCTCGGCAGGAGCGTGCTGGCGCGCCAGTTGCTCATGGCGACGCGGAGCGTCTGGCGGCGGCTGGCATTCAGGCGCGTGAAATCCTGCAAAAGCTGCTCGTAGAGCTGCGAGCTGTCCTCGAGATAGTTGGCGTAGACCTTGCCGGCGGCGGTCAGTGCCAGCGGCGACTTGGTGCGGTCGAGCAGGCGGACGCCGAATTCCTTTTCCAGATGGATGACGTATTGGCTCAAGTAGGGCTGCGAGATGTGCAGCCGCTCTGCGGCCTTGGAAATGCTTTTCTCGGACGCAATGGCAAGAAAATATTCCGGATTCCGGTCCTGTACCATCCAGATCACCTCGTTTTCCTCTTTGATTATAGCAAAAAATACGGCGCCGTCAAGCACGGTATAGTAAAAATGCTATATGGGTAGTCACATTTAAGTCTTTGACCTTTTCGCGGCGATGCACTATGATAGAGTCAAACAGGGAAATCAAAAAACCATCGGAAAAGAGGGAGATTATGCCAAGGTTTGAAGCATCTGCGCTGCGGGGCTACTGCGTGTCGGTCCTGACGGCCTCCGGTGTGGAGAGGAGCTGCGCGGAAGCGGTGGCTGACGCGCTGATCGACGCGGAGCTGACAGGCGTGTCCACCCACGGTGTGAGCCGTCTGGCCGTTTATATGCAGCGCATGGACGCGGGCGTGATGTCGCGTGAAAACAACATCCGCATCGTGCGGGAATCGACCTCCACGCTGGTCGTGGACGCCGGCAACTCGCTGGGCGCGGCGGCGGCAAAATTTGCGATGGAGCGGTGCATCGCCAAGGCAAAAGAGACGGGCTGCTGCTTTGCAAGCGTGCACAGCTCCAACCACTTCGGCACCGCCGCCTATTATACAAGGCTTGCTGCCGCGCAGGATATGATCGGATTTGCCTGCACCAATCTCAAGGGCAAGATCGCGCCCTTCGGCAGCGCTGAGCCCTACATGGGCACAAATCCCATCTCCGTGGCGGCTCCGTCCGACGACCTTCCGGTCGTGCTGGATATGGCGCCGAGCGTTGTGGCGCTGGGCAAGCTCATTCTGGCGCAGAAGCTGGAAAAGTCTATTCCCGAGGGCTGGGCGCTGGATAAGGACGGCAGACCCACCACGGACCCCGCGGCCGGTCGTGCCGGCTCGCTCGTGCCGATCGGCGGCGCGAAAGGCAGCGGCCTCGCCATCATGGTCGATGTGCTTTGCGGCATTCTCAGCGGCGGCCCCTACGGTCCGCATCTGCATGACCTCTATGTGATGGACGAGCCGCAGGGCGTCAGCCATTTTCTCGGCGCCATCGACATTGCGCATTTCATCGAACCGGCAGCGTTCAAGTCGGCTCTTTCCGCCATGTCACGGGAGATCAAGGCGCTGAAAAAGGCCGATGGTGTGGAGGAAATTTTCCTGCCCGGCGAACGCTCCGGCCGCAAGGCGGAAGAAAATGCTGCAAACGGTATTGAGGTGCCGCAGCCGGTCTACGAAGAGCTGCTGGAGCTCGGCAAGCCCTACGGTCTGAGCCTGTAAAGGAGGAAGCATCATGGCAAAAATTCTCATCACCGAATCGGTCCACCCCATCGGACCCGAGCTGCTGACCGCGGCGGGGCACACCGTCGTCTACGCCGACCGCGACATGGACATCATCCGCCGCGAGATCGTGGACGCGGACGCCGTGCTCGTGCGCATCATCGAGCTGCCCGGCTCGCTGCTCGCGACGGCGAAGAACCTCAAGATCGTCTCCAAGCACGGCGTGGGCTACGATAATATCGACCTCGACTACTGCAAGAGCCACGGCATCGCCGTGACCATCACCCCGAACGCGAACAGCCTTTCCGTCGCCGAGCACGCCTTCACGCTGATGCTCACGCTGGCGAAGAATATCATTCCCGTTTCCAACGAGTACCGCACGGTCGGCTTTGCTGCGAAGAACCACGCCCCCGGCATTGAAATGACCGGCAAGACGCTGGGACTGATCGGCATGGGCCGCATCGGAAAGCATATCCTGCATATGTGCAGGGACGGTCTGGATATGCATGTCATCGTCTACGACCCCTACATCAGCGAGGTCCCCGAGGGCGTCGAGAAGGTGGACGACCTTTCCGAGCTGCTGCGCCGCGCCGACGTCGTGACGCTCCATTGTCTGCTCACCGACGAAACGCGCAAGCTCATCGACCGCGAGCGCCTCGCGCTGATGAAGCCCACCGCCCTGCTCATCAACTGCGCCCGCGGCCCCATCGTGGACGAAGCCGCGCTCATCGAGGCGCTGGAGAACGGCAGACTCGCCGGCGCCGGTCTCGACGTCACCGACCCCGAGCCGGTCGCGCCGGACAGCCCGCTCTTTAAGCTGCCGAACGTCATTGTCACGCCGCACTACGCGCCCACAACGGTCGAATCCGCCACGCGCGTTTCCAAGATCGCAGCCGAAAACATTAACGCGGTGCTTGCCGGTCAAGAGCCGGTGGGCCGCATCGTCTGAACAAGATTAAGAGGAGGAAAGCAACCATGAGACTCGCAACGATCAAGCTGCACGGCGCGGAGGTCGCCGGCATCGTCACCGGGAAGGGCATCCTGCCCGTCGCCGCGCTCAACGCCTACAAGGGTACGGGCTGGAAGGAGGACATGATGAGCCTCATTCAGGCGGGTCATATCCCCGGCCTGACGAAGTGGTACAACGAGGGCGGCAAGGAGGAGCTTGAGACCATCCCCGGCGTCGTGCCGGCGGAGGAGGTCGTCTACGCCCCGCTCTACCGCAATCCCAAGCGCATCTTCGGCATCGGCCTCAATTACGCCGACCACGCCAAGGACATCGGCAACGCCGCGCCCACGGGCTTCCCCGGCAGCTTCTTCAAGATGGCGGATACGCTCATTGGCCCGAATGACGACATCCTGCTGCCCAAGCTCAAGGAGGCACAGAAGACCACCGCGGAGGCGGAACTCGGCATCATCATGGGCCGCGACTGCCGTGACGTTCCCGAGGAGGAGTGGGAGAGCGCCATCGTCGGCTACACCACGATCCTCGACATGACCGAGGAATCCATCCTCAAGGGCAACGACTTCGTGCCCGGCAATCCCCGCTATCTGACCATCGTCAAGAACTTCCCGACGTTCTTCTCCTTCGGCCCCCAGCTCGTCACGCCCGACGAGGTGCCCGACGTGCTCAAGTTAGAGGTCCAGAGCGTCCATAACGGCGAGATCCACGCGAAGAACACCGTCGATCACATGACGCACGTTCCGTCCCGCCTCGTTTCCCTGCACTCGAGCATCCAGGGCTGGTACGCCGGCGACGTGCTCTCCACCGGCACCCCGCGCGCGTTCCACATTCAGGACGGCGACATCGCCGAGTGCCGCATCGTCGGCCCCGACGGCTTTGAGATGGAGCCGCTGAAGAACCCCGTTGTGGATCTCAAGCTGCACTGAGAAAGATCAAAAATTTTAAGATATCAGGAGGAAATTATCATGGATCTGGGTTTGAAGGATAAGGTCGTCGTTTGTATGTCCAGCGCGTCCGGCTTCGGCAAGGGCATCGCGACAGAGTTCGCCCACGAGGGCGCGAAGGTAGTCGTCTGCACCAGCGAGGCGTTCAAGGCGGAGCTCAATCAGGCGGTCGTCGACATCGAGAAGGAGACCGGCAACCGTCCCTACCCCTATATGTACGACGTGCTCAACAATGAGAGCATCGCCGCGATGATCAACAAGGTCGCAGAGGACCTCGGCGGCATCTACGGCCTTGTCAATCATTGCCCCGGCCCGAAGGCCGGCACCTTCGAGGCGCTGACCGAGGCCGACTGGGCGGACGGCTATCAGAAATGCCTGTACAGCTACACCACCGCCATCCGCGCGGCGCTGCCCTACATGAAGCAGGGCGGCGGCGGACGCATCGTCAACTCCACGTCTTCTTCCATCAAGCAGGAGCTGGATAACCTCATTCTCTCCAACACGTTCCGCATGGGCGTGGTCGGCATGAGCAAGACGATGGCGCGCGAGTTCGGTCCGTACAACATCATGGTCAACACCATGGGTCCCGGCCGCATCTACACCGACCGCATCAAGTACCTCAACACGATCCGCGCGGAGAAGGCGGGCATCA
>OMDJ01000740.1_pt1 | contig 19152 bp, 10 predicted proteins | sample 1645211 | NCBI WGS metagenome assembly OMDJ01 (sample SAMEA103958142, study PRJEB25191) | human gut metagenome | biome: human-associated habitat [ENVO:00009003]; feature: intestine environment [ENVO:2100002]; material: feces | place: Germany | collected 2013/2015 | reverse complement strand
TCATCGCTGCCTTTGCGGAAGACTATATGATTACCTTCTGTCTGGGCATTTCCCGCAATATGCGTTCTGTCAGCGTTCCGTTCGCAAGCGAACAGCACTAATCTTTTATGAGGCATCACAATATGGGTAAACCGCGAAAACGCCTAGACGGCGAATCTGCAAAATAAAGGGGCTGCACCTGATAATGGTTCAGCCCCTTTCTTTTGCTGCTAACGCCCCGCCAGCCCGCTTTCTCTGCTGCTAGGTCTCTTAGCCTCGCCCTATCAGGCTGGATGTCATCTAGCCTAGCTGCCGTTCGCAGACGCAGCACCCAACGCTCTTTTAATAGGCTCCTTTCTTAAAGCCTAAGGTCACTTGATCCAGCCACAATGCGTCGGATATCTTGTTGAAAATATTTCTCTTGGCCGCGCCGCCCTTCTGCGCGGGGGGGGGGGGTAACTTTTCCTCGGCGCTCTTGTTTGATAGCGGCACTCCGGGCAGGTATCTGTTCGAGCGCAGCTGTATCCGTCTCCTCCAGAATCTTGCTTTCAAACGAGGTTGCCGCTTCATGCTCGGGCTCAGCCGCTCTGACGGGCTGCTGCAGTTCTCTCTCAGCTGCAGCGTCCTCATCGTCGATCACCTCTGTGCCTTGAGCCCCATTTTCAGAGGTTGCAGCAATGTATTCTTCTACCGTCAGCTGATGAACCGGCGCCAATAAACGATAGCCACGTTTGGGTACCGTTTTGATATATTCCGGTGCTTCTTTAGCACTGCGGCCGTCTTTTAAAAATTTTCGTAATTCGAAAATAGCCTGAGTAATGGCCTGATCCGTTACAACATCCCGATCCCAGCAATTATCAATGATCTCTTGTCTGGAAACGACCTCCATAGGATGCTGCGCAAAATAAAACAATAGATCCATCAGCCGCGGCGGCAGGACGCTTCGACGGTTTTTTCGCCGAATTGAATTTGATCTCGGATTGGCAACCCAATCCGCAACAGTAAAAAATGCACTCTCCATTGTTCCCTCTCGAATTAACTGTCGTGACCATCTTCTATTGTTATTAATCGCGGCCCTTATACTGATTCTCATTGTAGTTGATCAGTTCGATTGAGTACATCACCCTATTAGAATAGCAAGAAAAATGCATATTTACCGTTTATCGTTGTTTATCAACTTATTGGTGATGTACTCATACTTATCTGCGTCAACATATAAACTCAGTATTTATACGCACTGCGGATTCAAAGTCTCCTCAAAGCATTTACATCTGTAAACTCTTAAACCGTTAAATACTGCCCCGTGGGCTTAGCCAAAATATCTTTATTGATCAGGGAGCTCTGTGCTCCCATCCTTGGCAACAAAGAGACCATAAAACGCAATGCCCAAGAAGAAGACAATGGTCGCAAACTTCATGACACCGCCGTCCATGAGGCTGAAATACCATCCGATGAAGATGAGTGAGCCCAAGGCTGCCGCTTCAACACAAACCTTCTTGACGCCTTGAAGTCCGGCTCTGCGCACAACTACAAAAGTGGCTGCCATACAGAGAAAATATGGGAAGACATTGGTAATGACCGAGATGTCCACGAGCAGATCAAACTGACTGAACAAGTTGGAAACCGGCATAAACGGCACCAGCAGTGTCTGGATGATGCAGAGGATGAAGAGTCCCATATAAGGCACATCCGTTCGGCCAACACGTTTAAACAGCGCCGGGAAATATCCTAGTCTGGAGGAGGTCATGAAGACTCGGTACATCGTGAACTGCCACGTAACGAGCGACCCGACACAGGCCAGAAAGAGGAGCACTGCCAGTATGCGGCTCGCCGTCGAACCAAAAAGGCTTACGAAGATGACAAAGAGCGGCGCTCCGGAATCCACCAGTTCGGACTCCGGAAGCAAGCCGGCGATCAAAATCGTTGACACGACATAAATGACTGCCACCGCAATGGTGGCGGCCAATACCGCTTTAGGAACAGACTTCTCTGGGTTATCAACACTGTCGTCGTTAGCGCAAGCTGACTCTAATCCCAAAAAGGCCCAGAACATCATGGGAGCCGTCGCCGTCACCGCGGAAAGCACCGGCAAATCGCGCGGATTCCAATTCTGCGCAAACACCTGCGTGTCAAAGCTGAACGGCGCCGCACAGAGCACAAAAAGGAGCGGGATCAAGATACCCCAGATGGTCACCGCGCTGAGGCGCCCCATGGCTTTAACGCCCGCGAAGTTCACCAGCGTCGAGAGCCAAAGCAGCGCTATCGTTAAGCACTGCACAACGCCCAAATCGGCCTGAATGCCGAAAATACCCAGCAGATAGCCGACAGCGGTGGTAGCAATGGCAACGTTGGCGATGACGACAGAAAATGCGTAAATATAGTTGGTCAAAAAAGAGCCGGGCATGCCGAAGGCATTTTCGGCGATAGCGCCTAAACCGCCCAGACGATATTTGGAGTAAATCCCGCAGTTGGCAAATGCGTATGCCATCGCGACAGCTACAAGGCAAACAACAAACCAGGATAAAAGTCCGATCCCGCCCACCTGTGCAACTTTCGCCGGCAGCATCAGGATTCCCGATCCCAGCATGTTCAAAGCAGTCAGCAGCATGAACTGCGTTCTGTTCATTTTGAATTTAGTCATTTGTGGCCCCTTTTTGCCCTCTGGCCGCAAACAAGAGCAGCCCCGCAGGAGAAACTTTCCTGCGCGGCTGCCATTGCGTTTATAAAATCAACTCAATGATCAATTCTTGCTCTCCGGTCTCAGCGCGGGGAAGAGCAACACGTCACGAATCGTAGGTGCGTCCGTAAGCAACATCATAAAGCGATCGATGCCGATGCCGCACCCGGCGGTTGGCGGCAATCCATATTCAAGTGCCGTCACGTAATCTGCGTCGTAATACATCGCTTCATCGTCACCGTGTCCCTTGCGCTCAACCTGCGCGCGGAAGCGAGCTGCCTGATCATCCGGATCGTTAAGTTCGGAGAAGCCGTTGGCGGTTTCTCGGCCGGCAATGTAAAGCTCAAAACGTTCGGTGATTTCAGGATCGGCGTCGGACGCGCGGGCGAGCGGCGAGATTTCAACCGGATAGTCAATGATGAAGGTCGGTTCGATCAGCTTGGCTTCAGCGGTTTCTTCAAAAAGCGCCATCTGCAGAGCGCCCAGGCCGGCGTCAACCGGGATCTCACCGCCGAGGCGCTTAAGCTCGGCGCGGATGAAGTCCGGGTTGTTGAGTTCTTCATCGGTGTAGTTCGGAGCGAACTTCTTGATGGCGGCAAGCGGCGTCAGGCGATGGAAAGGCTTGGAGAGATCGATTTCCTGCCCCTGATACTGGAGAACCATCGAACCCGTCGCTTCTTTGGCGACCGTGCGCAGGAGCTCTTCGGTGAAGTCCATCTGATCGCGGTACGTCCAATACGTCGCGTAGAACTCCATCATCGTGAATTCGGGGTTATGGCGAATCGACACGCCTTCGTTGCGGAAGTTGCGGTTGATTTCAAAGACGCGTTCAAAACCGCCGACCACGAGGCGCTTCAGATACAGTTCCGGCGCGATGCGCAGGTACATATCCATATCGAGCGCATTGTGGTGCGTGATAAAGGGTTTTGCATTGGCGCCGCCCGGGATCGGGTGGAGCATCGGCGTTTCCACTTCAAGGAAGCGGTGATTGAGCATGAAGGCGCGGATGGCGGCAATGGCCTTCGAGCGGGTGAGGAAGCGGTTGCGCGATTCCTCGTTCATGATGAGGTCGACGTAGCGCTGACGGTAGCAAAGCTCCGTGTCCTGCAGGCCCTTGTGCTTATCGGGCAGCGGACGGATGCTCTTGGTCATCAGACGGATTTCTTTCACGCGAATGGCAAGGTCGCCGGCATGGGTGCGGAAAAGCACGCCCTTGGCAGCGACGATGTCGCCCAGGTCGAACGTCTTAAAGGCAGCATAGGCGTCGGGGCCGACTTCATTTTGCTGCACGAAGTACTGCATCGTGCCGGTGAAGTCGCGCACCGTGCAGAAGGAGGCCTTGCCCATGATGCGCTTGAGCATGATGCGGCCTGAGCAGGCAACTTCGGGGGCGGCGGCTTCAAGCTCCTCCGCCGTCATTGCGCCGTATTTGGCCGTAAGGTCGCCGAAGAGATCCGTACGCTTGAAGTCGTTCGGATAAGCGACACCGGCGGCGCGCAGCGCGGCAAGCTTGGCGCGGCGCTCGGCGATGATATGGTTTTCGTCTTCGGCCGGGGCCTGAACGGTCTGAGGGTTCTGCTGGGCTTCTGCCATTTGATTCCCCTAAAAGTGTTTTGCGGATGTTGGGATCCAACGAGCACTTCGGAAAGGTGCAGTGCAGGGCTTTCCGAAGCGTTGAGTCTGGAATAGGGTAGTTTGGAGCTTGGGGCTTATTCGGCCGCCGGAACGGCATTCACGCCGCCCTTCAAGCTCGCTTCGATGAATTGATCAAGATCACCGTCGAGCACGCCGCCCGTGTTGCCGGTTTCAACGCCGGTACGCAGGTCCTTCACGCGCGACTGATCAAGCACGTAGCTGCGGATCTGGTGACCCCAGCCGATGTCAGACTTCGACTCTTCGAGCTTCGTCTGCGCTTCCATGCGTTTGCGCATTTCCAGCTCATAGAGCTTAGCCTTGAGCTGCTGCATGGCTTTTTCACGGTTGCGGTGCTGCGAGCGGTCATCCTGACAGATCGTAATGATGCCGGTGGGTTTGTGGTGAATTCGGACGGCTGACTCGGTCTTTTGGATGTGCTGACCGCCTGCGCCCGAAGCGCGGAAGACGTCGATGGAAAGATCGGCAGGATTGATTTCAATGTCGATGGAATCATCCACTTCCGGATAGACGTAGACCGAGGTGAAGGAGGTGTGACGGCGCGCATTGGCGTCAAAGGGGCTCTTACGCACCAGACGATGAATGCCGGTTTCGGTGCGCAGCGTGCCGTACGCCCACTCGCCCTCAATAAAGAGCGTGCAGGACTTGATGCCGGCGACTTCGCCCGGTGTTTCTTCTTCAAGGGTGACCTTAAAGCCCTTGCGTTCGGCGTAGCGCATATACATGCGCTCGAGCATGCTTGCCCAGTCCTGCGCTTCCGTGCCGCCCGCACCGGACTGAATTTCCAGATAGCAGTTGGCCGAGTCCATCGGCTGGTTGAACATGCGCTTAAATTCGAGCTGAGCAACTTCGTGCTCGATGCGGTCTACATCCTCTCCGATAACTTCGAGGGAATCGAAATCCTCTTCGGCCAGAGAAAGTTCAAAGAGTTCGCCCGCATCGGCGATGCCCTGCGTAAGACGGTTGAAGCTGCCGACGATATCGTCGAGCATCTTCTTTTCTTTGCTTACTTCTTGGGCGTGTTTGGGATCATTCCAGAGGTCCGGGTTCTCAATTTCCCGATTTACTTCTTCGAGGCGCCGAGCTTTGCGGTCGACGTCAAAGATACCCCCGAAGTTCATTGAGCCGACGGGTAAGATCGTCGATCGAGGCTTCAATTTGGTTGATGCGTTCAGCTTCCATTTCTGACCTATGCGGATAGAGCGTATTCGTTGTATTAAAAGTGCGTCGGGCTTCGAGAATTTTTGAAGCACAAAATCACCGACGTGCCCTGAAAATACAGGGAAACGAAAATTATAGACGGCTTCGGGACGCCGCATGTGCTGCTGAGCGTCCCGAATCATAGGAAAAAGCGGCGGAATTTCCGCCATTCGGTTATTCGGCCGCCTCCACCACCAGCTGCACGGTTCGGCGGCCGCGGAATTCATTGACTGACGGCCGGTAGGCAATCCTCGTGAGCGACGCTAAAGGTTCTTTGCGGCGGAAAAAGATGGCGTCAAAACGCGAGCCGCCGAGCTCGAGCATCATTTTGAGATGCGTGCCCTTGAGAAGCGTCTGTGAGAGCACGTGAACCTCGTTGGCAAAGAGCGGGGCTTCAAAACCCTGTCCCCAGATTTGTTCATCGATTTCCTGACAGAGCGCTTCGGTAATCTCGTCGGGCGCGAGTCCGCCGTCGGTGAGCACAACACGCTCAAAAACGGAGGCATCGCATCGGCTGCGGATGACTTCCTCAAACGCCGCCTGAAAATCCTTGAACCCTTCGGGTTTGATGGAAAGTCCGGCCGCCATGGCATGGCCTCCGAAGCGAAGTACGACGCCGGGCAGTGCTTTGGCGGTCAAGTCGAGTGCATCACGCAGATGTATGCCGGGAATGGAACGGCCCGAACCTTTGAGTTCTCCGTTTTCCGTCGGCGCAAACGCGATGACCGGACGGTGGATGCGCTCCTTCAGGCGCGCTGCCACCAATCCCACAACACCTTCATTGAAAGAGGGGTTGAAAATCGTAAAAGTGGCGTGATGATCCAAGTCAATATTGGATAAAGCGGCCTCAGCCAACTGCTGCATCTCGCTTTCAAGTTCGCGGCGTTCGGTGTTGATGGAGTTGAGGCTCTCGGCAAAGGCAAGGGCAGCGGCGGGATCGTCCGACAAGAGACATTCGATGCCGTTTTCCATGGTTCCGAGACGGCCGGCGGCATTGATGCGCGGCGCAACGGCAAAGCCGAAGTCGCGTACCCCCGCGGTACGAATATCGCGTCCGGCAATGGCAAACAGGGCTTCGAGCCCCGCATGCGTACGGCCGCAGCGAATGCGGCGAATGCCTTGCGAAACCAGAATACGGTTGTTTTTGTCGAGCTTGACGACGTCAGCCACTGTTCCAAGGGCTACAAAGTCCACCAGCGCATCCAGACGCGGCTGAGTCTTAGCGTCAAAGACGCCGCGTTCGCGAAGGAGCGAACGCAGGGCGAGCAGCACATAGTAGATGACGCCGACGCCTGCGAGATTTTTCGACGGGAAGGTCGAGCCCGTTAAATTGGGGTTGACGATCGCCTGTGCCCGCGGCAGTTCAGCGCCCGGCAGGTGGTGGTCTGTAATGATGACGTCGATGCCGAGCTCCCGAGCGCGGTCAACGGCCGCTGCTGACGAGATGCCGTTGTCAACCGTGACGATGAGATCCGGCTTGGGGGTTCTGGCGGCGACGATATCGACGACGTTGGGCGTGAGCCCGTAGCCGTGGAGCACGCGGTCCGGCACGAAGTAGTTGGCGGTGATGCCGAGCATGCGCAGACCCCGGATGCCGACGGCACATGCCGTAGCGCCGTCGCAGTCGTAGTCGGCGACGATGGTGACGGCTTGATGCCGCTCGCGAGCGAGTGCAAGCCGTTCGGCTGCTTCACGCGTACCTTCGAGCATGGCGGGCGGCAGCATGCCGGCCCATTCCTGCTCTAAATCGGAGGGCACCTGAATGCCGCGGGCGGCAAGCGCCCGTGCAATGGGCGGCAGAAAACCCGAAAGGGCCAGACGATCGGCGGCATGCTGATCGTAAGGACGGGAGAGAATGCGCGTCATGGAACCTCTCCCGCAAAGTTGTCAATGAACCAGCTCTCGAGCGGGAGCACCGACCGTTTGAAGCGTTTGAGCGGATTGAAGCTCTTGGGCGTCGGCAAAAGCGTAGCGGCGCCGGCATTGCCAAAGAGCACGAAAACAGCGTCGTCAATGCCGGCGGCTTTTTCGCGGCTGCGCCAGAGCGCGAGTTCGCCGAGTGCCGTGGGGAGCGCTTCTCGCCAGGCGCTCCAGTCACTGCGGCGCCAGGGTTCGAGGAGATGCTCAATAACGACGATGCGCTCGCCGATCGGTGCGTCAACGAACGCTTTCCCCCACCGTTCCTGTTCGCGTTCGCCGCTGCGAACGGGCATGAGCGCGGTGCGGGGAATACCGGCAGCAGCTGCCCAGGCTCGGACGACTGGATCATCACAGGCTACAGCACGGTAGGTCGAGGGCGGAAAAATGGGAGTGTATGCTCCGCCGCCCGAAAGCCAAAAGCCCTCAATCGAAGGCAGTTTGCCCGCAGCCGTTTGAGCGGCAGCGGTGAATGCCTCAAGCAGATTTTCTGCTTCAGGCTTATCACTGCCCGTCATGCAGGCGGCGAGGCTCGCTCCTGCACCGACGCAGTCCGCCAGATCTCTAAACGGTGCGGCTGAGAATGCCCAGGGCTTGCGGCGGCAGAGAAAGAGAGTCGTTCCAGAAATCATCAGACGCATACCGGCGTGTGCTGCGATAGGATCAAGCGCACAAGCAGCAGCGGGCATCTCAGACTCATGAAGCTCGACGGCTTCGAGCTGTCCCATCGAATTTCGCTGCCAGGGCGTGAGCTTCCAGAATTCCTGGTCGAGCACGGGACCGCCCGAGGCAATCCATTCGTAAGGGGCGGTGATCGGCGCGCCGGATCGGTGCGTGAGCACCTTCCAGAGCCAGGCCTGATGGGGTGAGCGGTCGTGGAGCGGTTCAGCGAGGCGCTGCAGACCAGGCGGCTCACGGCCGGTCCCGAGAGCAGTCCACGCCTCAAGCGAGGCGGGGTCGGACTTTGCAAGCACGGCCGCAGTCTCGCGGGCGGCGGCCTCAGGAAGCCGGGCGCCGGGCAGGAGATAAAAGCAAGTTGTCATAGTGCCCGTGATTGTAGCCTTGGGGACTGCGGGTGCTTCGTCTTCATTGAGGAGTGTTGGTGTCTTCTAACATTCTTCTGTCGACCGTTTCGATCTTTTGCTGCGGCGCGGGGGAAGCTTCCTGCGCCGTTAGAATGCAGTTTTTGTCGAACGCACGCTTTCGTCATGCCGGATGCAAAACGAAAGGGTGTTCGAAGCGTTGAATTATTCCGCCTCAAGAGCGATTTCCAAGAGCACGATGCAGACGCCATTTGAATTCATGATCGGCCTCACCTACACCCGGCGCGGGAGGCGAGGCCGACGCAAAGACGGCTTCATGTCCTTTATCTCAGGCATGTCGGTGGCGTCCATCGCGCTTGGCGTTGCCGCGCTCATCATCGTGCTCTCGGTGATGAACGGCTTCCAAAAGGAAGTGCGCGACCGCATGCTTTCCGTGATTCCTCATGTTGAGATCAGGGCGAGCAAAGGTGCACTCACCGACGTGGAAGGCGTCGAAAAGGTTCTTCAGGCGCAAAGTGACGTTGTCGCCGTTGCTCCCTTCGTGGAAGGTCAGGGGCTCTTTAGTTCCGGCGCAGTCGTGCGCGGCGCAGTCGTCAAAGGGATTGATCCTGCCAAGGAACCAGGGGTGAGCGAACTTGCGCAAAGCGTTTCCGGCGCAGAGCTTTCTGACCTGAAACCCAAGGCCTTTCAGGTCATTCTCGGCCAGGCGCTGGCGCGGCAGCTGCGCGTGCATATCGGCGACAAAGTGGCGCTGCTTGTGCCCGAAGGGAACATGACGCCGGCGGGACTGATTCCCCGCATGAAGCAGCTCACGGTCGCGGGTTACTTTTCAAGCGGGCACTACGAATACGATTCGACTTATGCCTTGGTCAATATTGAGGATGCAGCTGCACTCTATCGTACGGGCGGTCCTCAGGGACTGCGCGTCAAGACGACGGACATGGACCGTGCGCCGCAGATCGCGGCCAAGCTCGTGTCGGTGCTTCCATCCGGACTTTATGCGACGGACTGGTCTCGGCAAAACCGCACGTGGTTCGCAGCCGTGCAGGTCGAAAAACGCATGATGGGGATCATCCTCTTTCTTATTGTTTTGGTCGGCGCTTTCGGGCTCGTTTCCACATTGGTGATGACCGTGAAGGAAAAGCAGTCTGACATTGCGATTCTCCGTACGCTCGGCGCTTCGCGTGCTTCCATCATGTCGATTTTTGTGGTGGAAGGCACGATTGTTGGGTTGGTGGGCGTTCTGTCAGGCGTTGCTGCAGGCCTTTTGATTGCCGAAAACGTCGGCGCCATCGTCTCGGCCATCGAGTCGATGCTCGGGGTTGAATTCCTGCCTCAGGAAATTTATTTCATCAGCAGCATGCCGAGCGATCCGCGTATGAGTGACATCGTGCCGATTGCGGTGCTCTCTTTCCTGCTTTCTCTGGCTGCCACACTCTATCCGAGCTGGCGGGCTTCGAAGATTCACCCCGCGGAGGCTCTTCGCTATGAATAATGCGCAAAATCATCCGCAGCGTTCCGTTGTTCTGGAAGCAAGTCATGTGGTCAAGAGCTATCGCGAGGGGACGAGTGCGCTGCCGGTGCTTAAAGATGTGAATCTCCGGATTCATGCGGGCGAAGCGGTGGCCGTACTCGGCGCTTCGGGTTCCGGGAAGTCAACGCTCCTGCATGTACTGGGCGGTCTTGACGGTTTGGATGCCGGACGAGTGGCCATTACGGGCGAGGACCTCGCTGCGCTCAAAGAGAGTGAGCTCGATCGTCTGCGCAACCGCTCCCTCGGGTTCGTTTATCAGTTTCACCACCTGCTGCCGGAGTTTTCCGCTTTGGAAAATGCGGCTATGCCGCTTTTCATCCGCCGTCTGCCTAAGCGTGAAGCGTTGTCTCGAGCTCAGCAGGCTTTGGAAGCTGTGGGTTTGGGCGATCGTCTCGAGCATCTGCCTTCGCAGCTTTCGGGCGGCGAACGTCAGCGTACAGCTATTGCGCGTGCGTTGGTGACGCAGCCCGCCTGCGTGCTGGCGGATGAACCGACGGGCAATTTGGATCACGAAACCGCGTCACAGGTCTTCACATCGCTTCTTGAACTGGCGCATACCCAAGGCACGGCTGTCGTAATCGTCACGCATGACCGAGAGCTCGCGCGCCGCTGCGATCGTGCGGTAGAGCTCAAGGGCGGCGTGATTGTGGATGCAGACCGCTTTTAACGGGTTGGTTCCTTATGACCGCTCGCGCCATCAAATTCATTGACACGCACTCGCATCTGCAGGTTGAGCGTCTGGACGGCCATCGTGCTCAATGGCTCGCTCAAGCACGAGAGGCGGGCCTCGAGAATATCCTGCTCTGCGCCGGGGCGCCTGAAGACTGGGAGCGAACGCTCTCTACGGCACACGAGTGGGGCCTGGGGGCGATGCTTGGCATCCATCCGCTTTGGCTTGACTCGACAACGCCCGCAGAGCTCGTCGGGCTGCGTGAGCTGGCCGAGTCTCTGCTCGACGATCCGCATTTCATCGGTCTCGGAGAGGTGGGGCTCGACGGGTTTGAGCCCGGGCTTGATCAGCATAAGGCCGAGCAGGTGTTTCTCGAAGAACTTAAGATCGCCCGCGACCTCGACCTTCCGCTCTCTATTCATGTTCGCCGGACAGCTTCAAAGACGCTCGGACTGCTGCGAAGAGTCTACGGTTCGCCGGGCAAAACGGGGTTTCAGCCCGTGCGCGGCGCCGTCCATGCTTTTAACGGCTCGGATGCTGAACGCGAGGCTTTTTTAGCGTTCGGACTGGTGCTCGGTTTCGGCGGTGCCTGTACCTACGACGGAAGCAAGCGCATTCGCAGGCATTTGTCGGAGCTTGCCGACGGAGCCTGGGTGCTTGAAACCGACGCGCCTGATATGCCGCCGTCGAGTCGACGGGATGCTTTTGCTCTCGGGCACTCAACGCTCGACACACGCCCAGCGGACATCCTGGAAGCCGCCCGTACGGCGGCTCAGCTTCGCGGCACAACGCTTGCCGCTGTAGCCGCGAGTGCTCGGGCTGCTGCGATTGCGGCGTTTCCAAGGCTCGAGACACTTTTGCGTCTGCCAGAAAGCTTTGGGCGGCAGACCGAGTGATATACGGTCTGATTACGGCGCGTTTTGCGCTGTATCAGATGGAACACAGCTCAATTCCAACCAATGATCGGCGGCCATCGCGATACACTCGATAAAATCTGCCGCCATGCCGGATTCCCTTGGATGGGGTTTCACTTCCGGCATGGACTCATCCCAATCCCCATACAGCAAAGCCGGCACCAGTGCCAGCGTCCGCCGTTATGTTTCCGAACGGCGGCCTTCCGGAGAAACAAAGTGACTGAAGCTCAACCTGCTCAGACAACTGAAATCAATGACGGCCTGCACCGCACCAATGTGGCGGTTTTCGGCCTCGATCGCCCGGGCATCGTCGCCGTTGTATCCAATGCGCTCACTCGCCGCGGCGTTAATCTCGAGCAGGTGAACCAGATGGCCTTGCACGGCCAGTTCGCTCTGATGTGTGTCATTCAGAAGCCCGCCGGTCTTTCTAACGAACAGATCCAGCAGGAGCTTGAAGCCGAAATCGCCCGCCGCAAGTTTGATCTGGCCGTTATGGTGATTGACTTCAAGGCGCCGACGCCGCAGCCGGAAAGCGAGCCCTATGTGGTGAGCGTTTGGGGTACGGACCGCAACGACATCATCGCTAATTTTTCGCGCATTTTCGCCGAACAGAAGATCAACATCGAATCCCTGCGTGCTTTCCCGATTGAGGACGGCATGTCGTTGCAGGTCTTTGAAGTTTCTATTCCGCTCAATGTTGATCGCCGCGCGCTGCACCGCGTCATGATTGATCGTGCCCGCGCCATGAACCTGCGCTGCAATCTGCAGCACCGCGATATCTTCGAAGCCATTCACCGCGTCAAGGTGGAATAAGTCAACCATCACGCGACCGCAACCCATTCCAAATTTTTGAGACAGAGACAAAACATGCTGACTGACCGCGAGGTACTTTCCACCATCAATATGCTTCGTTCGGAGCATCTCGACGTCCGCACCGTCACGATGGGCATCAATCTTTTTGACTGCGCGAGTTCGGACTTCGATACTTTCGCCTATAAAGTGCGTTCGAAGATTTTCCGCTATGCCGAAAAACTTGTTGAGACCTGTGATCTCGTCGGCGACCGCTACGGCATCCCCGTCGTCAATAAGCGCATTTCCGTGAGCCCGATCGGCACTGTCGGCGCGAGCTTCAGCCGTGATGAGATGGTGGCGGCCTGCCGCGTGCTCGATGAGTCCGCCAAAGAAGTGGGCGTTGACTTTATCGGCGGTTTCGGCGCTTTGGTTGAAAAAGGGATGACGCCGGGCGAAAAGAATCTGATTGATGCACTTCCCGAGGCGCTGGCTGTCACCGACCGTATCTGCTCTTCAATCAATGTGGGTTCGACGAAGGCCGGCATCAACATGGATGCCGTACGCCTCATGGGGCAGCGCATTCTGGATGTGGCGGAAGCAACTCGCGACCGCGACGCAATCGGCTGCGCCAAGCTCGTTGTCTTCTGCAATATTCCGCAGGACGTGCCATTTATGGCAGGTGCCTATCTTGGCGTCGGCGAACCCGATGTGGTGATCGACGTCGGTGTTTCCGGCCCGGGCGTGGTGAAAAAGGCTCTTGACCGTGCCTTTAAGGCCAAGGGTGAATTCCTGACGATCACAGATGCGGCAGAAGTCATCAAGCACACCGCCTACAAGGTGACCCGCGTGGGTGAAATCATCGGCAATGAAGTCGCCAACCGCCTGAACCTTCCGTTCGGCGTGGCTGATCTGTCGCTTGCTCCGACGCCGGCAGTGGGCGACAGCGTGGGCGAAATCTTCCAGTCTCTCGGCCTTTCTTCCATCGGTGCTCCCGGCACGACGGCCATTCTCGCGATGCTCAATGACCAGGTGAAGAAGGGCGGTGTTTTTGCCTCTTCGCACGTGGGCGGGCTTTCCGGCGCCTTCATTCCGGTGTCCGAAGACAGTGCCATTGAAGCCGCTGCTCGCTCGGGCGCCCTGACGCTCGAAAAGCTCGAAGCCATGACTTCTGTCTGCTCTGTGGGTCTGGACATGATCGCCATCCCGGGCGACACCCCCGCTTCGACGATCTCCGGCATGATCGCCGACGAATCCGCCATCGGCATGATTAACGGCAAGACCACTGCGGTCCGTGTGATTCCAGTTCCGGGCAAGACCGTGGGCGACGTTGCTCATTTCGGCGGCCTCCTCGGTGAAGCGTCCATCATCCGCGTTCCGGGCGGCGATGCGTCGGGCTTCGTGAAGCTTGGCGGCCGCATCCCGGCGCCGATCCACAGTCTGCGCAACTAACCGCAGTCACAGCGCCTTCATAACCGGAGATAACGCGATCCCTTCTATGCTTTTTGCATGGGAGGGATTTTTTATACTCAAACAATACACAATCAAAATTTATAGTCTTTTGATTGCGATTGACAGGTATCAACCTGTCAATTCAAAGTTTACATAGATATTTGATTGATATTTTCTCTAAAGTGATGAGGCATATCGTTAATTGTTTTCAACTAATGGAGTGATAATATTGAAAACGTGATGCATTAATGCGGCTTCCTTTAGCTAAAAGGCTGCGAGCACAGGCGTTGGAGCAAAAGCTTTGAAGAGCAGCGAGAATCTTTGAGCCCCTTTGCGGGCACCTCTCAACTACATTCTCTTCAAATAATGAAAACAACAGAATGCACTTCCGAGTGTGCTCGCGGCGTGGGCCGCAGTGTGCACTCCACTTTTGTCTTCCCTCATCACTTAGGAGTGCGCCTCGTTTCCCGCGGCGGCTTGCGCTCGGGCGGTCTGCCGTGTTTGAGCGCTCTGTCTCTAAGCTTAATGACAGCAGGGTTTCTTTTCTGCGGGGCCGCTTCGCCGGTATTGGCCAATAGTGCCTACGGCGATATCTCTGATCCCTACATGGTGTCCGATCATGTTGTTATAGAGGACTATGCAGATCACAGCTCAACGAACGTGACGCAGTCAGGCCATCTCGAGCTGTCAGGTGCCTATTTTTGTACGGCCAATCTTGAAGTGAGCGGTCAGCTGACTGTCGGGAGCGGCGCACAATTGGAGAATGTGTACGGGCCGGCAGGAGAGTTTGCCGGTACGGCTGAGCTTCACTCCGGCGCCTGCCTGCAGGTCGAAGTTGACGGTTATGCAGAGCTTTGGGAGGTTGTCAGCCGCGGCGGGTCGCTGATCCTCAGCGCAATGGCAACGGAGGCGTCTGAGTTCACATCAAACGCAGAAGTACATATTCAAAAACTGACGGCGGATATGGAACGCTCGTTGGTGACGGTAGGTGAAGACAATGCTCAGGCGGATCTGTTTTCAACCTTGATGATTGAAGAGCTCTCTGTGAGCAGCGGCGGTCATCTTGACATTCGTGTGGGTTCGGGCGGTGCTTTCGTGTGGACTCATGCGGCATTTGATGATGGCAACGAGGCCGGAACGGATCCAATCGAAAATTTCTTTTTTACGCCCGCCGCGGCGCCGCAGGGTGCGGTTCGCGTGCAAAAGAATGCTTCACTCACGCGCGGGATGTCGATTGCGGTGGGTGGGAGCAGTACGGAACGGGAGGCAGCCTCCAATCGTTGGAATCTCTGGGTAGGAAGCGGCGGCGTGCTCTCTATCGAGGGCGAACACACCACACTGACGCTCGAGGATGGTACGAAGGCTCGCTTTGAGGCGGGTTCAACGCTTCTTTTGTCTTCACTCACCCGCACGGATGAAGACGACACTCTTCAGGACGCTGAAGACGGAGCCGATTTACCGGCATCATCCCAATCGGCTGACCGCAAAGCCGCATCCGGCGTTCCGGCGGCGGGGACGACCTTTAAAGTTGAAGGGCTTGATTTGAGCCGCGCTGAGGTCTCCGGACTGGAAAATCTGACGCTGAAAGTAGAGGGGCTTCTAGAAACAGGAGGACTTTATTTCGATGCGTCAGGCGCGGTGGTCGGGGTGTTGGGCAGCCCAACGTTTGAGGGGCCGCTCGCGGCAATGCTTCAAGAGCTTTATGAAAACCGAACATCGCTCCTTGTGCCCAGCTTTTACCGCACGCTTTTTACCAATACGTCTGACGTGGTTGAGGGCACTATGATGGCTGTTGCTACGGCCGCCTCTTCAACGGGTACCAATGAGCGACTGATGCAAAACGCCGTCTCGACCTCCATGCGGCTGGCTTCGGCCGCCAGAATGGCGGAGGCGCAGGCGGCGCGTGCTGCAGAAATTCGTTCGCTTGAAGCGCAAAGGGCGGCTAGCCGAAAGGCTTCCGCAGATTCGGAAAAGGCCGATCCTGACTGGACGGAACGACTGAAAGCCTGGCGCACGAACCTGCAGGAGCATCTGCCGGCGGTAGTGCAGGATGTGCCTGTTTTTATCGGCGCTTCAGCTGGCAGCACCAAGGTTGATGTATCGACGCCGGTCTCTAAACCCTTTACGGTCAAAAGCGAAGACACCACTTTTGACGCCGCTGTCATTTTCGGGCGGGAGGATTGGCGTGTCGGCTTGATGGTGAGCTTCACAACAAGAAGTCTGGATACGCTTTATAAACAGGGAGCAGCGGCGGAACTCGGGGTAGACAGCGAATCCGATGAAGCTTCCGCATCATTCTTTGTGCGCCGACGGCTCGGCAGCGGCTGGGGAACGGTAGATTTGACGTGGCTTGAGGCTGACGACCGTTATCGCATGGGGGCGGCCCGTGAGTATCTTGAGATGGAAAAACTCAAGCGGCGCATTTATTCCAGCGGCTTTCTTTATGAGCAGCCGCTTTTCGCCGGCAGCGCGTTGTCGGGCAGCGGGCCTGACCGCTCATGGGTGATTTCGGGCTTTGCCGGACTGCGGTATCTGCGGGAGGATACGGCTGAAGGAACATGGCGCTCACCGGCAGGAGCTGTGCTCACCATTCGTGAAGCTTCCGCGCAGGCTGTGGCGGCAACGGCGGGCGGCGTCATAACGGGGGCGCTTCATTTTGCGCCGGTAGCCGGATATTGGGGGCAGGTGAAGCCGAGGCGCTTGGATGTGTCGTTGACTGCAGCGTTGAACAGTACGGTCGGCGGCGACCGCGATGTGATGGTTCAAGGGCCCGCCGGGGGCTCGACATCGTCAGCAACTGTCATGACGGCTGCTGAGCCCGAACGCTTCCAATGGAATGCCGAACTCGCTGCCGGCATTGAATGGCGGGATTCCAGATTGGATTTTTCCGGTTTTGCTTCACGCGCTGGATCCAGCGTTCGCTCTGCAGGGGGCTCCGTGAAGATGTCCTGGCGGCTGAACTTGCTCTAATTTACGCAAACACAGTGAAAACCCCAATCCTTCCGGCTGTGCTATTTCAGCGGCCAGTCGGTAAGGATTTGATTCCTTTCAGTCCGCTTTCTGCGCAAGGCGCTCTTGCTTACCTACAATTCACCGAGTAGCGACGGAAGCTGTATGAGGTTTAAAGAGTCCTTGTGCGGATGACGTTTGCCTGCGGCCAATAATCCATTACGGTGCTGTGCGGGTTTGGAACCAACCCGAGCAGCCAAAAGAAGAAAAAGATTTTGGAGGCGGCGATGGATGCCACCCAACTCACGAAAACCGCTGATCCGGCTGCTGCACGCAGCTCGGTGGAACCGCTTTATTACGGCAGGACGCTTTCTACGGGCGAGTCGGTCATGGCGCATGCCGACGGTGTTGCCAACATTCTGCGGGCCATTCGAAACGATCCGGAGCTCATTTCTGCGGCGTATCTTTTCAGCGTGCCCACGCTCGTGCAGAAGCCCGATGAATGGATTGAAAAGAGCTTTGGGGAGAATGTGGCAGGGCTTGTGCGCGAGCTCGGGAAGATGAATGATCTCTCCAAGCGCGCACGCTCGGAAAACAAAGAATCCAGTGCGGCGGTGCAGCCCGAGGCGCTTCGCCGCATGTTCCTGGCGATGAGTCAGGATCTGCGCGTCGTACTGCTCAAATTGGCAAGCCGCCTGCAGACGCTGCGCTGGTTTGTCTCTTCACAGGCGCCGGGCGCAGTGGAATTCGGTGAGGAAACGCTCGCCGTTTATGCGCCCTTGGCTAATCGACTCGGTATTTGGCAGATCAAGTGGGAGCTCGAAGATCTCTCGCTTCGCTTTACGCATCCGGCCGAATATCACCAGATTGCTGCTGAACTCGATGAGTCTCGTGAGGAACGTTTGGAATTCATGGCTTTGGCGGTGAAGAAGATCCAGGCGCTGATGATTTCTCACGGTATTCAGGCTGAGGTGTCGGGCCGCCCGAAGCATATCTATTCCATTTGGAAAAAGATGCAGCGCAAGCACCTGCGCTTTGATCAGCTCTTTGACGTCCGTGCGGTTCGAATCATCGTCGAAACCGTCGAGCAGTGCTATGAAGCGCTCTCGATTGTGCAGGAGCACTTCACGGTTTTGTCGAAGGAGTATGACGACTATATTGCCAATCCCAAGCCCAATGGTTATCAGTCGCTCCATACCGTCATTACCGATCAGCTCGGCCGGCCGATTGAAATTCAGATCCGCACTCGAGCCATGCATGAATTTGCCGAACTCGGTGTTGCTGCGCATTGGCGCTACAAAGAGGCGGGCAATTCCAACGGCGCCTCCATTGCTGAGGAGCAACGCGTGGCGTGGCTGCGTCAGCTCCTGGCCTGGAGGAGTGATGTGGGCGGGGGCGCTGCCGAGCAGAGCGCCCAAGCACCCAATGCAGAGGCGGGGCAGAAGGGGCAGCCGGCAGCGCCGGCCGTGGAAGACGACCATGTCTACTGTCTGACGCCGCAAGGCCGCATCGTTGAGCTTCCCGCCGGTGCTACCCCGGTGGATTTTGCGTACCAAATCCATACTCAGCTTGGTCACCGCTGCCGCGGAGCAAAAGTCGACGGGATGATGGTGCCGCTCAATACCAAGCTTAAGACCGGACAGACCGTCGAAATCATTGCGGCAAAAGTCGGTCAGCCGAGCCGCGACTGGCTCAATCCCGAACTCGGCTATGCCGCGAGTCCCCGTACCCGCAACAAGGTGCGGCAGTGGTTCAATGCTGAGCAGCTCGCGCAGCAGATCGCCGAGGGCCGTGACCGCCTGGATAAAGAACTCGCGCGTTTGGGAAAAACCGCGGTTAAGCTCGATGATCTTGCGAAACGCCTGGGCTTTGGCACCGTTGATGAGCTCTGTGTGGCTTTTGCCAAGGAAGAAATCACGCTGACAGCGCTCGCACAGGCCGTACAGCCGCCCAAGCCCGCTCCGGCGCCTGCTCCTGAGCATGATTTGGTGCTGCGCGGAGCTTCGAGCGCGGCGAGTAAGGGCAAGGTGCTCGTGGTCGGCATGGATTCCCTTCTCACACAGCTTGCCCGCTGCTGTCATCCGGTGCCTCCCGACGAAATTGTGGGCTACGTCACACGCGGCCGAGGCGTGATGATTCACCGTGCAGACTGTCCTAACCTCAAGAACATGGTCGATCAGGATCATGACCGCTTGATTGAAGTGAGTTGGGGGCGCGCCGGTGATGATGCGCTCTATCCCGCCGACGTGCTCGTGATCGCCTCCGACCGGTCCGGCATCATGAAGGATGTGACGGAAGTGATGCAGCGCGAAAAGGTGCACGTGACGGCGCTCAACACGCAGATTCTCAAGGGCGATCAGCACATGCGGTTTTCG
>OMDJ01000728.1_pt1 | contig 19400 bp, 18 predicted proteins | sample 1645211 | NCBI WGS metagenome assembly OMDJ01 (sample SAMEA103958142, study PRJEB25191) | human gut metagenome | biome: human-associated habitat [ENVO:00009003]; feature: intestine environment [ENVO:2100002]; material: feces | place: Germany | collected 2013/2015 | reverse complement strand
AGAAAAAGGTTTCCCAAGGACGACACAATTGATGACAGCATTACAATATGTGATCAATGAAGCATCACAGGCAGGACGGCCGGTTGCGGTCAATATCAGTTATGGACATAATTATGGAGATCACAGAGGAAATTCCTTGTTAGAAAGATTTATATCACAGATCGCACAGCAATGGAAATGTACGATCTGCATTGGAACAGGAAATGAGGGAAATAGTGGAAAGCATAAACAAGGAAAGCTGATCAAAGAAGAACAAAAAATCTTATTGGATATTGCACCATTTGAGCAGAATCTAAATCTCCAGATATGGAAAGATTTCGTGGATGAGTTAAGAATACAGCTGGAATCTCCATCGGGAATATCTTATGAGATCACAGATAAACAGGGAAAGTCACAATATGCATATGGAAATACGATCGTCTTTGTATACAATGGTTATCCAACACCGTACAATGTAAGGCAGGAAATATTCCTTAGTTTTATTGTGCAGGAAGGAAATCATATAGAGAGTGGACAATGGAATCTTACATTGATTCCACGAAATATCAGAAATGGGGAATATCAGATGTGGCTTCCGGTATCCTTAGGAAGTAATCAGGAAACTAGATTTTTAGAGCCAGATAAAGAGTTTACTTTAACAATCCCATCAACTGCAGAAAAAGTGATCTCAGCAGGTGCGTATGATGTCAGATATCAGTCCTATGCAGATTTTTCGGGGCGGGGTGATCAAAGATATGGTGTAAAGAAACCAGATCTTGTGGCACCTGGAGTTGGAATTTTGGCAGCAGCACCGGGAGGCGGTGAAAACGGTTTGTCCGGGACGTCAATGGCAACGCCATTTGTCACAGGAGCGGCAGCTCTTTTGATGGAATGGGGGATCATAAGAAAAAATGATCCTTATTTGTATGGAGAGCGGATCAAAGCTTATTTTCATAAAGGTGCAAGGAAAATGAATGGATTTTTGGACTATCCAAACAATGAAATTGGATATGGAAAATTATGCGTGGCAGCTAGTTTGTATAATTAGAAGAACTTACGAAAAAAAATACAAATGATATTTGTAATTTTTGTATCATATTTCCAATTTATATGATAAAATTAATAACACACTGGGAACACGAAAGGGGAAGAGACAATCATGAAAACAGAAAGATTTGATAAGAAACTGTTTAAACAGGAAGTACTCAATAATCTAAAGACTCAGTTCAGAGTTGAGCTTGATAATGCATCCCAGCAGCAGATTTATCAGGCTGTGGCTTATGCCCTGAAAGAGTGGATCATTGAGGACTGGATGGATACTCAGAAGACCTACGAAGAGAAAGACCCAAAGATTTTATATTATATGTCCATGGAATTCCTGATGGGAAGAGCACTTGGAAATAACCTCATTAACATGAGTATGTATGGAGAAGTGAAAGAAGCACTCGATGAATTAGGCGTAGATCTGAATGCCGTTGAAGACCAGGAACCAGACCCAGCACTTGGTAATGGTGGTCTTGGAAGATTAGCAGCATGTTTCCTTGATTCATTGGCAACACTTGGATATGCAGCATATGGATGCGGAATCCGCTATCAATACGGAATGTTCAAACAGAAGATCAAAGACGGATATCAGATAGAAGTACCAGATGAATGGTTAAAGAATGGAAATCCATTTGAATTAAAACGTCCGGAATATGCCAAAGAAGTACGTTTCGGTGGAAATATCCGTACAGAATATGATGAAGCAACTGGAAGAACCAACTTCATTCAGGAGAACTATCAGTCAGTTATGGCAGTCCCATTTGACTATCCGATCGTAGGATATGGAAATCATATCGTTAATACATTAAGGATCTGGGATGCAGAAGCGATCACTGACTTCCAGCTGGATTCTTTTGATAAAGGTGAATATGACAAAGCAGTAGAACAGAAGAACCTTGCAAAGAACATCGTAGAAGTATTATATCCAAACGATAATCACTACGAAGGAAAAGAGCTTCGTTTAAAACAGCAGTATTTCTTTGTATCTGCAAGTTTACAGGCAGCAGTAGCCAAATATAAGAAAAACCACGATGACATTACAAAACTTTACGAGAAGATGACGATCCAGATGAACGATACTCATCCAACAGTATCTGTTGCAGAACTTATGAGAATCTTAATGGATGAAGAAGGTCTTGGATGGGATGAAGCATGGGAAGTTACAACAAAGACTTGTGCATACACAAATCATACGATCATGGCAGAAGCGTTAGAGAAATGGCCAATCGACTTATTCTCAAAATTACTTCCTAGAGTATACCAGATCGTAGAAGAAATCGACCGTCGTTTCGTAAACAAGATCCGTGAGATGTATCCAGGAAACGAAGAGAAAGTCAAGAAGATGGCGATCCTTTGGGATGGACAGGTACGTATGGCACATATGGCGATCGCAGCAGGATATTCTGTCAATGGTGTTGCAAAACTTCATACAGAAATCTTAAAGAATCAGGAATTAAAAGATTTCTATCAGATGATGCCAGAGAAATTCAACAACAAGACAAATGGAATCACACAGAGACGTTTCTTAATGCATGGAAACCCATTACTTGCAGACTGGGTAACAAAGAAACTTGGAACAGACACATGGGCAACAGACCTTTCTTTAATGTCAGGACTGAAGAAATATGTGGATGATCCAAAAGCTCAGAAAGAATTTATGGATATCAAACTGCAGAATAAAAAACGTCTTGCAAAATATATCTTAGAACACAATGGCGTAGAAGTTGATCCAACATCCATCTTTGATGTACAGGTAAAACGACTTCATGAATACAAACGTCAGCTGATGAATATTTTACATGTGATGTATCTGTATAATCAGTTAAAGAAGAATCCAAATATGAAGTTCTATCCAAGAACATTCATTTTTGGTGCTAAGGCAGCAGCTGGATACCTTCGTGCAAAACAGACGATCAAACTGATCAACTCTGTAGCTGATAAAGTAAATAATGATGCATCCATCAAAGGTAAGTTAAAGGTTGTATTTATTGAAGATTATCGTGTATCTAATGCAGAATGGATCTTTGCGGCAGCAGATGTCAGCGAACAGATTTCAACAGCATCCAAAGAAGCATCAGGAACAGGTAACATGAAGTTCATGTTAAATGGTGCACCAACACTTGGAACAATGGATGGAGCGAATGTAGAGATCGTTGATGAAGTTGGAGCTGAGAATGCATTTATCTTCGGTATGAGCTCAGAAGAAGTTATCAATTATGAGAATAACGGTGGATATCATCCATATGAGATTTACCAGAAAGATAAAGACATCCATGAAGTCTTAGATCAGTTAGTAGATGGAACATATGCAAATGGTGATCCAGAACTTTACAAAGATCTGTACCAGAGTCTGTTATTTGGTGATACAGGAAGCCAGGCAGATATGTACTTCATCTTAAAAGACTTCCGTTCATATGCAGAAGCTCAGAAGAAAGTAGAAGAAGCATATAGAGATACAAAAGGATGGGCTAAGATGGCGATGACCAACACAGCAGGATGTGGCAAGTTCTCATCTGACCGTACAATTCAGGAATATGTTGATGATATCTGGCACTTAGATAAGATCAGATAGTCTTATATAGAGTCTTGAAATATAGTATTGAATATGATAAGTTAAGAGGAAGAGTTCCCAAAGGAGGAACTCTTCCTCTGTTCATGTAAAAATAGATGATAAAATATTTCAAAAAAATTGCAAAAATATTAAGAACGTGTTAAAATTCGAATATAAAAAAGAAATATCAAGAATAAAGATGAAAAACAAAGAAAGGGAGTAACAAATGAGGAACATTATAAGGAAACTTGCAGTGTGCTTTCTGGCATGGATATTGGTCTGCACAACAGTTGTAACTGGGCATGGAATGCATACGGCAAAAGCAGCACAGACATTTAAGATTCATTTTATTGATGTCGGATGTGCAGATGCTGCGTTATTACAGTATGGAGAAGGAACAGAAGCAAAGTATGCATTGATCGATACAGGAGCAAACCAGTATCATAATACAAAGGATACGACGATTGATACCACAAAGACACCAGTCTATGAATATTTAAATAAGATGGGAGTAAAACATCTGGAATTTATACTTCTGACACATCCTCATCAGGATCATATTGGAGGTATGGAGAAGATTCTTTCTGATACAACGATTAAGATCGATAAGATTTATGGGAATGATCTGAATATTCAGTACTTGAAAAGCAGCGAGGATAAGAGTAAGCAGTCTTCAGATGAAACAAATTGGACAGAATTTGATACCAAAATATACAAGAATTTTAAAGCAGCTTTAGAAGCAAGAAATAAACTTGCTGAAGAAGCAGAAGACAAAACAGAGAAAGAAAATCTAAAAGTAGATTATGTAGTGCCAACTGCAGGAGAAACAATTAGTCTTGGAGAAGCAAAAATGACATTCTATGGTCCATTAGAGAATGATTATCAATATGGTAGAAAGGTTGATTTGAATACAAGACAGGAAAATAAATATTCTATCGTTACAAAGATCGTTTACGGAAGCAACTCTTTCTTAATGACCGGAGATGCCCAGAAAGAAACGATCGAGAAGATCATCGCGAAGGGATATGATCTGACAGCACAGGTGCTCAAGGAGCCACATCATGGATTTCAGGATGTCACAGAAGAAGAGTTAGCCAATGGATACCAGTATTCTGATCATAAAACAGTGATCGATGCATCACAGGCTAGTATTGCGATCATCAGTAATGGATACATGAATACAGGTGGTGTTCCATATACAAAAGTCTTAAGAGACTTATCAAAATTAGACGTTTATGAGACAGGAGATCGTGGAACGATCATTGTAACATCCGATGGCTCACAGTTATCTATCCAGACAGAGAAAGGAGATAACCAGCCAAGTGTCAAAGGAAAGGAAAGTGATGATGAAACATCATCGCCAGTGATGAAATCCATGAATATCACAGCAAATACAACAAAGCCTTTGACAGCAACAAGTGTGGATGCTGCGAATACCTATGATCGATACGAAAAGAAGAATATCACAGTAAGATTTTCAGGAACAGCCCAAGGATTTACAAAGCTGACAAGCATTGAATATAAGTTTGTGCCAAAAGGTGTGAATAATAAAACCATAGCATATAAGACAGGAAGTTCCTATACAGTCAAAAATGGAAATTGTGGAAGGTTTTATGTAAGATATAATACACCATTAGGATCAACAGAGATCAAACTTCCTGGATTTACAGTTGATACGAAAGCACCAACCAGTGTGAAGATCAAAGCGAATAAGTCAGGGATCAAAACACTGTCAACATCTGCAAAGAATACTTACAGTAAACGAATCAAGAAGTCTGCCAAATTTACATTTAGTGCAAATTATGGAACCAGTGGAAAATCCATGACACAGTATAAGTTTGTACCAAGAGGAAAAAAAGCTTCCAAGTACAAATGGAAAACAGCAAATAGTGTAACTTATAAGACAAGAAATAAAAAAGTTCGTTTATATGTAAGATATATTGATAAATCTGGAAATATTACAACAAAGAAGACAAATGGATTTTACATAACTAAGAAATAACAAAGAAAATGCTAGGATGGAAGTATGAAATATTTTACAAAGAAGATCATAGCGGTACTGCTGACAGTGATGCTTACAGGCATCACTGTTTTGCACGTATCGGGAGGTCAAACGATCAAAGTTAATGCAGCACAGACATTTAAGGTTCATTTTATCGATGTGGGGGCCGCTGATGGAGCTTTGCTTCAATATGGAGAAGGAGAAAACGCGAAGTATGCCCTGATTGATTCTGGGGCTTATTCTTATGAGACAACAGATTACGATACGATCGATGTATCAGACCGTGTGCACCAGTATTTGCTGGATCATGGAGTAAAACATCTGGAATTTGTTGTTCTTACTCATCCACATGGAGATCATATCGGTGGAATGAAAAAGATACTAGAAGATAAGAATATTACGATCGATACGATTTATGGAAATCCATTGGAGTTTGAATATCTGGAAAGCAGCGAAGATAAAGAAAAGCAAACAGAAGAAACAGCCCGATGGACAGCATTTGATACACAGACTTATCAGACATTCAAGAAGAAACTAGAGAAGAGGAATTCATACAAAGATGCATCATTGCATATCCAGTATGTTGTGCCACAGGCCGGAACATCCGTAAAATTAGGCGAAGCGGTAATGACCTTTTATGGTCCGTTAGATAATACCTACAGGTATGGAAGAGCACAGGATGCACCCAATTTAAATACAAGACAGGTAAATAAATATTCGATAGTGACGAGGATCGTTTATGGCAGTAATTCATTTTTAATGACAGGCGATGCACAGCAGGAAACGATCAAAAAGATTGTAGCTAGAGGTTATGATTTAAGTGCACAGGTATTAAAGCAGCCACATCATGGATATCAGGATGTTCGTTTGCAGGATAAACCGAAAGGTCGTTATGTATACGATTCGGATCATAAGTATCTGATCGATCGAACAGGTGCAAGTATTGCGATCATCAGTAATGGATATAAAAATGTAAATCAGACACCAGAGAGCAATGTACTTCGTGATCTGTCAGGAATGGATGTTTATCAGACATCAGATAAAGGAACGATCGTAGTATCGTCCGATGGTAAGAATCTAAGTGTGTCAGCACAAAAAGGCGGTAATGTACCAAGTCATGCGGGATATGTTGTGAAACAGAAGCGTACCCCTTTGATGCAGAAAGTTACAGTGCAGGCAAATACAAAGAAGAAAATGACACCACTTCGTTCCGATGCCTCTGCAGCATATCAGCATTATGAGAGAAAAAACATCAAGATCAGGATTTCAGCACAGGCAAAAAGCTTCACAAATCTAAAACAGATTCAGTACAAATTTGTGAAAAAAGGAACTTCCAAAGGAAGTGTACCATACAAAACCGGTACGACATTAACGCTCAGAGACGGCATGATAGGCAGGGTCTATGTGAGGTTTGTCACAGATGCAGGGATAGATGAGATGCAGCTTTCAGGAATCGCAGTAGATAAAAAAGCACCAACAAAGACGAAGATCAAGGTTAACAGATCAGGGATCAAGACATTGAAAACGTCAACAAAAACGTCTTACAATAAGAAAATCAAAAAGTCAGCCAAATTTGTATTTTCAGCATCCTATGGAATCAGCGGGAAATCAAAGACACAATATAAGATCGTGCCAAAAGGCAAAAAAGCATCCAAATATCGATGGAAAACAGCGAATAAGATAACCTATAAAAAGAAGAACAAAAAAGTGAGTATCTATGCAAGATTTATCGATAAATGTGGAAATATCACACAGCGAAAGAGTTCTGGATTCTATATTACAAAATAAGGGAAGAAAGATATAGGAAGGCTTAGCTTGTATGCGAAAAGAGAATTTGTTATACTAAGAGGCAGAAGAATTAAAAATGCAAAGCAGGAGAAAGATTATGAACAGTAAAGCAAAAGGAATCATTACAGCAGTTATAGTTGTCCTGATCGCGCTGGCTGCTTTTTGCGGATTTGGATATATCAGCCAAAGAATGACAGCAAGCGAAGGAATTACATATCTTGATAAGAAAGAATATCAGAAAGCATACGAACAATTTGACCATGCAGCAGGGAAATTCACTCTCATTTTCACAAAGCAAAAGAAAGATGTTTTATTCTACGAAGGAGAGGCTCTTTATCAGATGGGAGAGTATGGGAAAGCCATAGAGATCTATGATGAGCTGATCGATCATGGAGAAAGCCGGGCATATTCTTTGAAAGCATATTGCCTTGCCCAGCAGAAGAAGCTAAACAAAGCAATAGATGTATGTGATCAGGGAATAAAAGAGCATCCAGACGATGGAGAAATCTATTGTACAAAATATGCGGTGTTAGCAAAGCAGGAGAAGTATACACAAGGGCTAAAAGTGATCGAGAGAGCATTAAAACAGAAGGAGCTTGAGAATAAGAAGGAAGTTTTATTCGCTAGGATCAGTGCGTATGAATCCATGTTTGATTTTGATACAGCATATCGTTATGCAAAAGCTTATGTAAAAGCCTATCCAAAGGATGCAAATGGCAAGAAAGAGCTGACATTTTTGGAGACACGATAATTTCGTGACAATTTCATGATAAGAGTTAGGAAGGACGAAAGTCCTTCTTTTTTTTGTGCAGAAACAGAAAAGATCAATTGAAAATTGTGCAAAATATACAAAAATAGAAAGCAAAAATCATGACTTTATACAAAAAATAAAATTTTACGAAAAATAAGTTGACGAAATTTAGGTTTATGACTATAATCAAGATACAAAATAAAATTTCACATGAGACAAAAGTAAAAAAATAAATTTCGTGCTAAAGGAGGGAGAGCAATGAAGTTAATTGTATCAGCCCATGGAATGTTGGCAAAAGAGGTTGTGAATTCTGCGGGAATGGTGTTCGGAGCAATTGATGATCTTGACATCGTAACATTTGTTCCAGGTGAGAATGCAGAGACATTAAAAGCCAGATACAAAGAATTGATCGATGGCTATAAGGAAGACGAAGAAATTTTATTCCTTGTAGATTTATTTGGAGGAAGTCCTTATAATGCAGCATTTGAGACCGTGATCGGACAAGATCGAATGGATGTTATTACAGGATTGAGCTTACCAATGCTGATCGATGTTGTAGGAATCAGAACAATGGAAGAAGATATCAAGGCTGGCGAAGTATATGACAAACTTTCAGGAGATTATGTGAAATCATGCAAGAAATTGCTTGGTAATACAAACGAAGATGAAATGGAGGATGATGAACTATGAAAATCAATTTAGTAAGAATCGATGACAGACTGATCCATGGACAGGTCGCAACCGTTTGGTCCAAAGAAGCAAACGCACAGCGAATCATCATTTGCAGTGATGAAGTAGCAAAAGACCAGATCCGTAAAACATTACTTTTACAGGTGGGACCTCCAGGAGTAAAAGTAAGCGTTGTAGACGTAGCAAAAGCAGTTCGTGTTTACAACAATCCAAAATATGAAAAGGACACAGTATTCTTCTTATATACATGTCCACAGGATGTTCTGCGAATGGCAGAAGCAGGGGTTCCGATCAAGAGTGTTAACATCGGAGGAATGGCATTCAAGACAGGAAAGACTCAGATCACAAAGGCAGTATCTGTTGATGAAAGCGATATCGCAGCATTTAAGAAACTGCATGAGATGGGAATTGAATTAGAGATCCGTCCGGTAGCCACAGACAAAAAAGTAGATCTTATGAGCAAGATCGAAGGCATCGAAGGATAAGAGAGATACAAAGGAGGATTTAAAAATGGGAATATCTACAGTTCAAATCGTTTTATTAGTTGTTTTTGGATGTATCGCTGGAATGGGAAGCGTGCTTGATTCCTTCCAGACACATCGTCCACTGATCGCATGTACAGTTGTTGGATTGATCTTAGGAGATGTAAAAACAGGTATCTTACTTGGAGGTACACTGGAAATGATCGCTCTTGGATGGATGAACATCGGAGCAGCACAGTCTCCTGACTCAGCATTAGCAAGTATCATTTCTACGATTCTTGTAGTTGTAGGACATCAGTCTGTAGCAAATGGTATCGCGATCGCACTTCCAGTTGCAGTTGCAGGTCAGGTGTTAACAGTATTTGCTCGTACAGTAACAATCTTCTTCCAGCACGCAGCTGACAAATATGCAGAAGATGCAAACTTCAAGATGCTTGATATCTGTCATGTAGCTGCATTGGTCGTACAGGCACTTCGTGTAGCGATCCCTACATTCTTAGTAGCAGCAGTTGTAAGCCCAGAAGGTGTACAGACATTATTAAACAGCATTCCGAAAGTAGTAACTGGTGGATTAACAGTTGCAGGTGGAATGATCGTAGTCGTAGGTTACGCAATGGTATTAAACATGATGGGTGCAAAATACTTAATGCCATTTTTCTTCCTTGGATTCGTAATTGCAGCGTTTACAGAATTTAACTTAGTTGCATTCGGAATCATGGGTGCGGTATTCGCAATCGTATATGTACAGTTAAATCCTAAATTCCAGACACCAGTGGCAGCACCAGTAACAGCAGGTGCAGGTGGCAGCGATGATCTGGATGATGATCTAGACGACGAACTTGACTAAGAAAGAGGAGGAATTTAAAGATGAGTGAAAAGAAATTAACAAAAGGCGATAGATTTAATATGTTCATGAGAACAAACCTTCAGCAAGCATCATTTAACTACGAAAGAATGCATGCATTAGGTATGTGCTTCGACATGGTACCAGCTATTAAAAGATTATATGATACAAAAGAAGAACAAGTAGCAGCATTAAAGAGACATCTGACATTCTTCAACGTAACACCAGCAGCTGTAGGACCAGTCTTAGGTGTAACAGCAGCGATGGAAGAAGCAAAAGCAAATGGAGCAGATATCGATGAAGGAACGATCGGAAGTATCAAGATTGGTTTAATGGGACCTTTCTGTGGAGTTGGTGATCCAATCTTCTGGGGAACATTAAGACCGATCACAGCAGCGATCGGTGCATCCTTAGCATTAACAGGAAGTGCATTAGGACCAGTATTATTCTTCTTAGCATTCAACATCGTACGTATGGCAGCACTTTACTTTGGACTTGAATTCGGATACAAAAAAGGATTAGACTTTGTAAAACATTTAGCAGGAAATATGTTACAGAAAGTCACAGAAGGAGCTTCTATCCTTGGACTGTTCGTCATGGGTGCACTGGTATCTAAATGGACGACGATCAACGTACCACTTGTAGTATCTAGAGTAACAACAAACGGAAAAACAACAGTAACAACAGTACAGAATATCTTAGATCAGTTATTACCAGGAATATTAGCATTAGTTTTAACCTTGGTCGTATCTAAATTATTAAAGAAAAACATCAGTCCGATCGCAATTATCTTTATCTTATTTGCAGTAGGAATTGTTGGATATGGATTAGGAATTTTGGCATAATCTGTTAGGGGGAAAGTTATGAAAACAAAGGCAGTAAGACTTTACGGAGAAATGGATTTAAGACTGGATGAATTTGAACTGCCAGAGATGCAAGATGATGAAATTATGGCAGAGGTTGTAACAGACAGTTTGTGTATGTCCAGTTACAAAGCGATCACCCAGGCACAAAAACACAAAAAAGTACCAGATGATATCAGTGAAAATCCAATCATTTTAGGACACGAATTTTGTGGGACGATCAAAAAGGTCGGTAAAAAATGGAAAGATCAGTATCAGGAAGGTGACAAATTTGTCATTCAGCCTAACATTGGAGATATCAGAGGCTATGCCCCAGGATATTCTTTCCATCATATGGGAGGAGATGCCACAACGATCATTTTTTCTGATCAGGTTATGGAAAATGGTTCACTATTAAAATACAACGGAGATTCCTTCTTTGAAGGATCTCTCGTTGAACCACTGTCATGTGTCGTAGGTGCATTTAATGCACAGTATCATATGAAGAAAATGTATTCATATGAACATGTGATGGGAATTAAAGAAGGTGGAGCGATCGCACTTCTCGGTGCAACAGGACCAATGGGATTTTTAGCAATCGACTTTGCAATCCATGGACCAAAGAAACCAAAGACATTGGTTGTCACAGGAAGAACACAGAAGAAGATTGATATGGCAGCAAGATTATACACAGTAGAAGAAGCAAAGAAGAATGGTGTAAAGCTTGTATATGTCAATACAAGAGATATAGCAGATGTCAATAAAGAGCTACGTAAATATTCAGAAAAAGGATTTGATGATGTCTTTATTTTTGCACCAAATGAAGAAATGGTAACATACGGAGTTAAAATGTTAGCATTCGATGGATGTTTGAATTTCTTCTCAGGGCCTGCTGATCAAGAATTTTCATCCAGAGTAAATTTCTATAATATTCATTATAATTCTACACATTTTGTGGGAACAAGTGGTGGAAATACAGAAGATATGAAACAATCCATTGAACTGATCGAGAACAAGACAGTCAATGTTGCAAAGATCGCAACACATATATTAGGGCTTGACCATGCGGTTGAAACAACAAAGGTGTTACCAGAACTTGAAGGAAGTAAAAAAATTGTCTATACGCACAAAAAATTTCCATTAACAGAGGTTGACAAATTCGATGAAAACAGCGATGATAAGTATATCAGAGAATTAAAATCAATCGTAGAACGCAATGGTAATTTATGGAGCGGTGAGGCAGAAAGGTATTTCATACAGAATGCTCCTGAGATTTAGAAGGGAGTAGTATGAGTAGTGATATCTTAGTTAGAGACCAGATTTTTTCAACATATGATAGTTTATATGATGCAGAGAAGAAAGTAGCCGATTATCTGATCAGTCATCCATCCGAAGCAATCGAGATGTCTGTATCAGAACTTGCATCTCACTGTGATGCAAGCCAGGCAACGATCATCCGTTTTTGTAAGAAGATCGGGTGTAAGGGATTTCATCAGTTGAAGATCAAGCTGGCCGGAGAACAACGACAGCAGGAAGAACAGGTGATATCGAACGAGATCGATATCGATCAGATGGACAAATCACTCAATAATATCATGATCAGTAAAGTGGAAGAGATCAAAGCGACGTTTCACAATTTTAATCCAGAAGAATTAAGAGAGATCGTGGATCTGATCATACATGCCAATCTGATTGAATTCGCTGCGATGGGAGATACGATCCCAATCGCACTGGATGGATCTTACAAGTTCAATCAGTTAGGATTGAAAGCAGTTAGTTCAACAATCTGGGAGAGTCAGGAAGCATTTTCCAGAACTTTGAGAAAAGGTGATGTATTTTTTGCGATTTCCGCCTCTGGAGCATCCAAAAGACTTGTGAAGATGGTAGAGATCGTGAAAGATAATGGTGTAACAACAATTGCGATCACCAATCAATCCAAATCGCCACTTGCAGAGTTATGTGATCATGTTTTGCTGACAGCAACAAGAGAACACATTTTCCATGATCAGGTTAGTTTCACAAGAATGGCAGCGATGTCAGTAATCGACACACTGTTCTTATTACTGTTCTCCACAAAATGGGATTCATTTGAGAATGTGGCACAACACGAGCAGTCTGTTGCAGAAGAAAAATTATAAAAGGAGATCATAACGATGAATAACGATTGGTTAGAATTAGAAGGGAAGACAGTCATCGTCACAGGCGCAGCATCCGGAATCGGGAAGGCAGTTGCGCAGGAGTTTTTGAATATTGGGGCGAATGTAGTTATTTCTGATATGGCAGAGAATGCACCAGAGATGGATGCAAAAGAAGGCCAGTTATTATATGTAAGAACAGATGTAACAAAAGTTTCTGATGTTGAAGCTATGGTAGCAAAAACAATAGAAACATTCGGAACAATTGATGTACTAGTGAATAATGCAGGAATCAATATTCCACGTCTGTTAGTTGATCCAAAGGATCCAAAAGGACAATATGAATTAGATGAGGCAGTATGGGATAAAGTATGCAATGTAAATCTAAAAGGTGTTTTCTTCTGTGCGCAGGCAGTTGGAAGGATCTTGGTTGAAAAAGGTGAAGGTGTCATTATCAACATGTCTTCTGAAAGTGGTCTGGAAGGATCCGAAGGACAGAGTGTTTACGCAGCTACAAAGAATGCAGTAAACTCTTTAACAAGATCATGGGCAAAAGAATTAGGAAAACAGGGAGTTCGCGTTGTCGGAGTAGCACCTGGAATCATGGAAGCTACAGGACTTCGTACGATCGGTTATGAAACAGCTCTGGCTTATACAAGAGGGATCACAGTAGAACAGTTAAGAGCAGGATATTCCAAAACATCCACAATTCCACTAGGACGTTCTGGAAAGCTTTCTGAAGTTGCAGATCTGTGTGTATATCTTGCAAGCAAGAGATCTTCTTACGTACATGGTGTGACGGTCAACGTTGCGGGTGGTAAGACAAGAGGATAGAATAATTTCTGATAGAAGATATAGAAGATATAGAAGATAAAGATATCAGCTGGTTTTAGGATCAGCTGATATCTTTTTTTAACATAATATAGCAGGAAAATCCGATGGAACTCTCTATGATATAAGAAAGTATGGCAAAGCCGGTTTCTTTCTGGTTGCTACAAAAAAAGAATCGTTGTATAATGATTCTTAGCATCACAAATTAAAAAGAAAGGAAATAAGATGTTTTCGTTTCTATAAAAACATCATACAAGAATAAAATGTTAATTCTGGCCGTAGGAATCGGAATTGTATTTTGTATAATAGTATTTATTTGTTATTCTTATAAACAAAATCAACGGTCAAAATACACATCCGAAGTATACAAAGTATTTAAAGGGCAATATGGGAGAGAATCAGTGATCTCTATGGGTTATGCACAGACGAATGCATTTACAGAACCCGTAACATTAATGTTGGCAGTCAGCAAGGATGATCACCGAGTTGTAGATGCATGGGAAGTTACGCAAGAGGAGATGGAGAATAGCTGTCGGTCATGTGAAGAATATATAGGAATGGACCTGATCAAATATTATAAAGAGAATCAGGAAAGAATTGAAAAAAGTCAAATGATGAATCAGACGATGGGCAGGGATTCAGCGAAGAAGCAAGCATTTGACATGGCAGTCCAACAGATATTAGGGAAATTAGGAAAATAGATACAGGAACATATATTATGGAAGAAATCAAAAAAGAAATCATAGAGAAAGTGATCTTGGTCGCGGTTGCTGATCAAGACACAACAGAAGCAGAAGAATCTCTGGATGAGTTAGAAGAACTGGTCAAAACAGCAGGAGCCGAGGTTGTAGCAAGGGTGATCCAGGTAAGAGAAACACCACATCCAGGAACTTATATCGGAAAAGGTAAGATCGATGAAGTCAATGCTTTGTTATACGGAACTGATGCGACAGGGATCGTCTGTGATGACGAATTATCACCAGCACAGATCAGCAATTTAGAAGAAGCATTAGATACTAAAGTGATGGATCGAACACTGATCATTCTTGATATTTTTGCGAAGCGAGCATTTACAAGAGAAGGTAAGATTCAGGTCGAACTTGCCCAGTTAAAATATAGAGCATCCAAGCTTACCGGACAAGGAAGAGCCTTATCAAGATTAGGTGGAGGAATCGGAACCAGAGGTCCTGGAGAGAAGAAACTGGAGATGGACCGAAGACTGATCCGTACAAGAATCTCCAGATTAAAAGCAGAGTTAAGAGATGTTGTAAAGCACAGAGAAGTCCAGAGAAAACAACGCCAGAAGAATCACCTGCCAGTGGTTTGTATCGTTGGATATACCAATGCAGGAAAGTCAACACTATTAAACCATTTTACCAATGCAGGAGTTTATGAAGAAGATCAGTTATTTGCAACCCTTGATCCAACGACAAAGAGTTTAGATCTAAGCGGCGGGCAGACAATTCTTATGACGGATACGGTCGGTTTTATCCGCAAACTTCCACATCATCTGGTCGAAGCATTTAAAAGTACATTAGAAGAAGCCAAATACAGTGATCTGATTCTGCATGTAGTTGATGCATCCAATCCGCAGAAAGAGAAACAGATGGAAGCAGTCTATGATACATTAAAGCAGTTAGGAGCTAACGAATCACCGATCATTACAGCATTCAATAAGATTGATCTGTTAAATGGTGATGAGATCTTAAAAGATCCAAATGCAGAAGCGGTGGTAAGGATTTCCGGGAAAAATGGCGAAGGAACCGATCAGTTGTTAGAGCAGATTGAGAAAATACTGCAAAAACAGAAATTATATTTAGAAAAGCTGTATGGATATCAGGAAGCAGGTAAGATCCAGCTGATCCGAAGTCATGGACAGCTTTTGAAAGAAGAATACAGAGATGATGGAATTTACGTAGAAGCATACATTCCAAAAGAGATTCTTGGGAGTATCTAGGAGGCGAGAAAGTGATCATACAGAAAGTAATCAACAATAATGTGGTCAGTACATTTGATTCAAACGGAAAAGAAGTTATTTTGATGGGAAAAGGAATTGGATTTCGCAAGAAAACCGGGGATGAATTAGATAAGACGAAGATTGAGAAGATTTTTACCTTGGACCTTAGCGGCAAATCATCTTTTGTACAAGAAGTCATGGCGATCATTCAGGAGTTTTATGAAATCGTGCTAGATACGGAACATCCAGCATATCAGAGATTTGCAACACATTTACAATATCTTGAGACGGAAATCTTATCAAAGAAACGCCCGATAGAAGAAGACGAAGAAGATGATGTTGAATTTTATGAACGTAATCAGAAGAAGTATCCAGAAGCCTATGTGTGCAGTCAGAAGATCGTGGAACATATCGAGCAGCATTACAACTGCAAACTTTCAGCAGATGAGAAGATGTATCTGATCATTTATGTCAAAAGACTGATCTTAGAAATGGGGCATCAGTCATAAAACCAGGTTGACTTATAAGGCAAAATTTGATATTATAATATTATCGAATTTTGGATTGTGACTGGTGAGGCAGGCAAGACCTATTTAATAAGTGTGAACATTTGTTAAAGTAGGTCTTTTTTTATGCTTTTTTAAGGAATTGCACTTAGATGAGTACAAAGATAAGCCAGTTAAAGATCCAGATAAATTAAAATTATTTTATATGTGAGAAGGAGAAACAATTATGGTATCAAAGAAATTTGTCATTGAAAACGAACAGGGATTACACATGAGACCAGCAGGAGTTTTAGCGAAAGCTGTAACTAAATTCGAATCTGACGTAACTATCGTATTCGAAGATAAAAAAATCAACGCTAAAAGCTTATTAAACATCATCGGAGCTTGCATCAAATGTGGTTCTGAAATCGAATTAGTATGTGAAGGTCCAGACGAAGAAGCAGCTCTTGCACATGCAACAGAACTGATTGAATCTGGATTAGGTGAATAATCACTGCTCATAATGGGTGTAACATATAATTTGATAAAGGACGGGTGGCAACATGTATAAAGGTATAGGAGCATCTGCTGGTATCGGTATCGGTAAGATCGTTAAGATTAAGGAAGAAGAACTTAATTACACAAAACAGTCTATCGAAGATACAGAAGCAGAGAAAAAACGTTTAAGCGATGCAATTGAAGTTTTCATTGAGAAGACTCAGAAGATGGTTGAATCCATGAAAGTAACTGCTGGTGAGCAGGAAGCAGAGATCTTAGAAGGTCATATCATGATGATCCAGGATCCAGCAATCTCAGAACAGATCGAAGCTAAGATTGATGGAGAGAAGATCAACGCAGAAGCTGCTGTAGAAGAAGCTTGCGATTTCTTCGCACAGATTTTCGCTATGGCAGACGATGAACTGACACAGCAGAGAGCATCTGACTTAGGCGACATCAAAACTCGTTTAATTAAGATCTTACTTGGAATTGAAGAAGTAGATATCAGTGCAGTTCCAGAAGGAACAATCTTAGTAGCAGAAGATTTAACACCATCTATGACAGCAGGAATCAATCCTGCAAACGTTCAGGGTGTATTAACAGAGATCGGTGGTAAGACATCTCACTCTGCGATCATCTGCAGATCTATGGAAATTCCAGCAGTTCTTAGTATTGAAAACATCGTTTCTATCGTTAATGATGGAGATGAAGTTGTTCTTGACGGATCAACAGGAGAAGCATTCATCAATCCTGAAGCATCTGTTGTAGAAGAATATAAAGCTAAGAAAGCAAAATTCTTAGAAGAGAAAGCTGCCCTTCAGAAGTTTGTTGGACAGAAATCCCAGACAGCAGACGGATATGTTGTGGAACTGGTTGCTAACATCGGTGGACCAGACGAAGCAGAAGGTGTCTTAGAGCGTGATGGAGAAGGTGTTGGATTATTCAGATCTGAGTTCTTATTCATGGAAAGCGATGCGATTCCATCAGAAGAAGCTCAGTTTGAAGCATACAAGAAAGTAGCTGAAACTCTTGACGGTAAACCAGTGATCATCCGTACACTGGATATCGGTGGGGATAAAGCACTTCCATATCTTGGACTTCCAACAGAAGAGAATCCATTCTTAGGATTCAGAGCAGTACGTTTCTGCTTACAGAGAAAAGAAGATATTTACAAACCACAGCTTCGTGCATTATTACGTGCAAGTGCCTTCGGTAAAGTTCGTATCATGGTACCATTAGTAACATGTGTAGACGAGCTTCGTGCAGTCAAAGCGATCATCGAAGAACTGAAACAGGAATTAGATGCAGAAGGTATCGCATACGACAAAGACATCCAGGTTGGTGTTATGATGGAAACTGCTGCAGCAAGCTTAATTGCTGACATTCTTGCAAAAGAAGCAGACTTCTTCAGTATCGGTACAAACGATTTAACTGGATACACAATGGCAGCCGACAGAGGTAACCCAGATGTTGCATATCTGTACTCTGCATACAATCCAGCTGTACTTCGTTCTATCAGAAATATCATCTCAGCTGCAAACAAAGAAGACATCATGGCAGGTATGTGTGGAGAAGCAGCAAGCGATCCATTATTAGTACCAGTATTATTAGGATTCGGATTAAACGAATTCTCAGTAAGTGCTACAGCAATCCTGGCTACAAGAAAAGTAATGTCTCTGTGGACAATGGATGAATGTAAAGCATTAGTTGATGAAGTAATGCAGTTAGAAACAGAAGCAGAAGTAAAAGCTTTATTAGAAGAAAGAGCAAGAAGCTAAGATTATATGATTTAGTTTCTTACGGGAATATGGAAAGGACCTTGGTAATTTAGTTATCAGGGTTCTTTTTTTGTACAGTAATGGAACAATATATTAAGTAGGTATACTTATTAAAAAGTCAACTAAAATATTTCACAAAAATAAAAAAGTTTTTTGTATTAAACGACGAAAAAACTAAATCTGATTGCCTGTAAAATGGTGAAATGTTACAATCCAAGCATAAGGGGAGAATGAAAACGACATATCAGGATATTGTATGGATTTAAGTTCTCTGAGACCTTATGAAGTCACGGATTTCGGAGAGACAACAATCCATGGAGATGATCAGGCGAAAAATGAAGTGTGCTATACTAGTGGAATGTATCTTATTCTACATGGAAAGATCATAGTCCGAAGACAAGATATGATGGAAGAAGGATTTCTTATAGAAGTACAATTTTCAGATGGATTGTAGCAAAAGCTATTAGACATGGTATCAAAAAATATGCTGAACATACAACAAATCAAGCGAAAGCGAATAAACAAAAACATCAAAAAGCAAATGCTAGGAGACAAAGAGAGCAAGGTGGTGATAAAAAAAGAAATAAAAAAGGATGGAAATCTAGGAAATAATAGTTGAAATAGTTAATTGTAGTTAATTATAATTTATTAGAGAAAATTATTTTTATATAATAGCTATAAATATCTAAAAGGAGTAAGTATGATTAAAGAATTAATAAAGATAAAAGAAAATAATGATATAG
>OMDJ01000721.1_pt1 | contig 19482 bp, 19 predicted proteins | sample 1645211 | NCBI WGS metagenome assembly OMDJ01 (sample SAMEA103958142, study PRJEB25191) | human gut metagenome | biome: human-associated habitat [ENVO:00009003]; feature: intestine environment [ENVO:2100002]; material: feces | place: Germany | collected 2013/2015 | reverse complement strand
GGAATTATTGCCCGAGCCCACTACAAGATCAACTATTGCTCTATCATGGGATTGCTTTCAGGAGCTTGTACCGATCCCCCCGCCCTCGCCTATGGCAACAAGGTATCGGGGAACGATGCCCCATCGGTAGCTTACTCGACGGTTTACCCGCTCGCCATGTTCCTGCGGGTGCTTTCGGCACAACTGCTTATTTTACTTTTCTATTAAAGTTATAAATAACAAATATTTAGAGAGGAAAATTCCAGTCGGAATTTTCCTCTTCCTTTTTACAAAAATAAAAACATAGAATACTTTACCCGTTTATCGATAAAAGAAGACACTTTATCCGCAAAAAAAGGGACTCTTTCTATTACTTTTCTTTCATCATCGGCTAAATGTTAAATTTGAATCAAAATTTAACGTATCGATAATGAAAAAATTAATAATATCCACCGGAGTCCCCCTGCTTCTATGCAGTACTGCTTTATGGGCACAAGAAAAAATACCCTCCACATGGACATTACAAGACTGTTTCGAATACGCCCGTGACCACAGCATCACCCTGCAACAAAACCGACTGTCCGTAGAAGAAAGCGAGGTTAACACCAAAGAGGCAAAAGCTCAACTTTTTCCTTCGTTCGACTTCTCGACCTCCCATAATTACAATAACTATCCGATGGCTGATGGCAGCCGGTCGGGGAAAAACGTCTATACGGGAACCTACGGAATCGACGCATCATGGACAATTTTCGATGGGAAACGGCGAAACACGATTAAAGCCAACCGAATACAAGAGAAGCAACAACAATACGCATTCAAAGAAACACTCGATAATTTGCAAATAGAAATCCTCACCGACTACCTCCAAATTCTTTATGCCGAGGAAGCCGTGAACATTTGCAAACAGACAGTAGAAGTTTCCCTTCGCCAAGTAGAACGATCTCGCGAATTACTGGCTGCCGGTTCTATTTCCAAAAGCGATTTGGCCCAGCTCGAAGCCCAATACAGTAACGACAAATACCAATTAGTCACAGCCGAAGCCAATCGAGACCAATTAAAACTCGAACTAAAACAATTACTCGAGCTCGACATCAATCAAGAGATGAATCTGGCAACTCCCGAAATCGACGAAAGCAAAGTTCTCGTTCCCCTACCCGATAAAAGCACGGTCTACACTACGGCATTAGGGTTCGTCCCCTCCATACAGAGCGGTAAATTAGAACTCGAAGTCGCCGAACTGAATATAGCGAATGCCAAAGCCGGCTACTACCCCAATCTCTCCTTGAATGCCGGTATAGGCAGCGGACACAATACAGGGAACAACGGGAGTTTCGGGACTCAAATGAAACAAGGATTCAACGAATCGGTAGGGCTGACGCTATCCGTCCCTATATATAGCCGCCGCTCTAACAAATCGGCTGTCGAACGGGCAAAAATTCAACAAAAAATCAGCCAATTGGATCTTAAAAATCAAGAAAAGGATTTGCTGAACCAAATAGAAAACGTATGGCTCGATGCTTCGTCCGCCCAATCGAAATACCTTGCGGCAAAAGAACAGCTCAACGCCACAAAGACCTCCTACGAACTCACCGAAGAACAGTTCTACCTCGGTATGAAAAATACGGTCGAGATGCTCACGGCGAAAAACAACTGGCTGTCGGCTCAACAAGAAGAACTGCAATCCCGTTTCATGGCTTTGCTCAATTTGAAACTACTCGACTATTACGAAAACAAACCTCTTACCCTCGACTAACTCAAACTCGAATATAAACTGTCATCGAAATATGAAATCAAAAAAAATCATCATCGCTACCGTATCGACCATTGTCGCCATCGCCATACTCTGGTTCTGTTTCGGCGGGAAGTCGAAGAGCGCGAACTATATTATCGAAACGGCTCAGGCTGTACGAGGAGACGTCTCGGAAGCCGTCACGGCAACCGGAACAATCGAGCCGGTCACACAAGTCGAAGTCGGGACACAAGTATCGGGTATCATCGACAAACTGTATGCCGACTACAACTCCATCGTAACCAAAGGACAACTCATCGCCGAAATGGATAAAGTCACTTTGCAAAGCGAACTCACCTCCCAGCAGGCCACGTACGACGGAGCAAAAGCCGAATATGAATATCAAGAAAAAAACTTTTTCAGAAACAAGGCCCTGCACGAGAAACAACTCATCAGCGACACCGAATACGAAGAGTCGAAATACAACTACGCAAAAGCTAAAAGTACCTTCGAAAGCAGCGAGGCAAATCTGGCTAAGGCTAAACGAAATTTAGCTTATGCCACTATTACTTCGCCTATCGACGGCGTAGTCATCAGTCGGGCGGTCGAAGAGGGACAAACCGTAGCTGCCGGATTCGAAACGCCGACCCTCTTTACCATTGCTGCCGACCTGACCCAAATGCAGGTTATAGCCGATGTCGATGAAGCCGATATTGGCGGGGTGCAAGAGGGGCAAAGAGTCATATTCACCGTCGACGCTTACCCCAACGACACGTTTGAGGGAACAGTCACACAAGTGCGCTTAGAGGCCACGGAAGAAAGCAATGTAGTCACTTACGAAGTGGTTATCTCTGCCCATAATCCCGATTTGAAATTAAAACCGGGATTAACCGCCAACATCACCATTTACACCGCCGAACGCCGCAATGTCGTGAATATACCGCTCAAAGCCCTTCGATTCGTTCCCGATCCGCCATCGGGCAAAAAACGCCACGAACCGGAAGATTTGCCTCAACAAGAAATATCCGGAAACGACAGCTTGAAAATCGTTTGGGTACAAGACGGGCAAGAATGGAAACCTCGTAAGGTCGTCGTAGGCATGGACAATAGCGTAAACGTCGAAATTTGCTCCGGGTTGGAAGCCGGTGAAACCGTAGCCATAGACCGCAAAAGTAATATAAACGCTACCAATCGACAATTATCGGAAGAGAAAGAAGAAAGCCCGTTCATGCCCAAACCGCCGGGAAAAAAGAAATAATCAGGAAACCGACATGACAACGAACGAAATCATTCGATTAGAAAACATAAGACGCAATTTTATCGTAGGGAGTGAAACCGTACATGCTCTGCGAGGCGTCAATTTCACCATAAATTACGGTGAGTTCGTAACCATTATGGGAACCAGCGGCTCGGGAAAATCCACTCTGCTCAATATACTCGGCTGCCTCGACACCCCCACATCGGGAGAGTATTACCTCGATGGTATTTCGGTTCGGAGTATGGGTAAGAACGAACGGTCGGTTTTGCGAAATCGGAAAATCGGGTTCGTATTTCAATCCTACAACTTGTTGCCCAAAACGACCGCCCTCGAAAATGTGGAATTACCCCTCATGTACAACTCCTCCATCTCGGCCAAAGAAAGGCACAAACTGGCATCGAAAGCTCTTGATGCCGTTGGACTGTCCGAGCGCAAAAATCATAAATCCAACCAAATGTCGGGAGGGCAACAACAGCGGGTAGCGATAGCTCGCGCATTGGTTAACGACCCTGTAATCATTCTTGCCGACGAAGCCACAGGAAATCTCGACACCCGGACTTCATTCGAAATTTTGGTTCTCTTTCAGGAACTACATGCCCGGGGACGTACCATTATCTTTGTGACCCACAATCCTGAATTATCGGCATACAGTAGCCGAAACATCGTATTACGGGACGGGAAAGTAATCTCCGATATACGGAACGAAAAACAAGCATCGGCTTTGGAAATGCTGCAAAAACTACCGGTGGAAACCGACTAAGGAATAATATTATGAATCTGACCAATCTGACTAAAATAGCTCTAAAAGCGCTCAATAACAATAAGCTACGTTGCTTCCTCACCATGTTGGGTATCATCATCGGCGTGGCATCCGTCATCACGATGCTGGCCATCGGACAAGGTTCGAAACGAAGCATACGAGAACAAATCTCAGAAATGGGTTCAAACATGATCATGATACACCCCGGCAACATGGAAAGAGGAGGTGTAAGACAAGATGCATCGTCTATGCAAACACTCAAATTAAACGATTATAAATCCATCTCCGAACAAGCTGAATACGTGTCGGCTTGTTCCCCCTCGGTAAACAGCAGCGGACAATTCATATATGGAGCGAACAACTATCCCAGTACGATATACGGTATTACCGAAGATTATTTGGATATTCGTAAAATTTCTTTGGAAGAGGGAAGCATGTTCACTCCACAAGACGTCATCACTTCTGCCAAAGTCTGTTTAATCGGGAAAACCATTACCGACAATCTCTTCCCCAATGGAGAAAGCCCGATCGGAAAAGTAATCCGGTTCAATAAAATTCCCCTTAAAGTCATAGGTACTCTCACGCCCAAAGGATACAACAGCATGGGTATGGACCAAGACGATATGGTACTCGCACCGTATACTACGGTACAGAAACGCATTCTCGCCATTACCTACTTGCAAGGTATCTACTGTTCGGCATTGTCGGAAGAACTTACCCCTCAGGCAACCGAAGAAATCAGCGAGATTCTACGAAAAAATCATAAAATAAAAGAAGGAGAAGATGATGACTTCGAAATACGTTCACAAGAAGAACTAAGTTCCATGCTAAGCTCGACAACCGACATGATGACAATCTTGCTCGCCTGCATTGCAGGTATATCGTTATTAGTCGGAGGTATCGGAATCATGAATATCATGTATGTCTCCGTAACGGAACGCACTCGGGAAATAGGGTTGCGCATGTCCATCGGAGCCAGAGGTATCGATATCCTCGCCCAATTCCTTATCGAAGCTGTTCTCATCAGCGTTACCGGCGGCATTATCGGGGTCGTCTTCGGAGTAGGTGCATCGGTAATCGTCAACGTCCTGTTCAAATGGCCTGTCTACGTACAAGCCTATTCGGTCATACTTTCTTTCTTCGTTTGTACGATAACCGGGATATTCTTCGGTTGGTATCCGGCTCGTAAAGCCGCTAATCTCGATCCCATCGAAGCGATTCGCTACGAATAATTTCACTTTTACCTTTCAAATGAATATATTTGTACAATGGCATCCGATAAGCTACATCTAAGTAAAAAATGGAATACCGTCTTTATACATCTGGCGGCATGGAGTATCTTGTTTATTTTTCCACTCTTGTTTATCGAACGATTCGGGAACATCAACCGAATGCACAATTTCAGCCTGATAAAATTTTATATCCAACCGATTTGCATAGCCTGTATTTTTTACATCAACTACTTATGGCTCATCGATAAAGTCCTGTTTCGTAAAAAAACCATACGATTCATTCTCTATAATTTGTTACTGATAGTCATGGCCAATGTAGCCATCTATTTGGTGCACCGCATGGTCATTCCCGAGAGCATTCTGCATCAAAGACCCACTCCCATTCCCCCTCCTCGCCCAGGGTTCATGCAATGGCAAGATTCCATTACACTGGTTCTGGTCGTTGGGCTGAGTGCCGCTATTAAAGTCACTCAAAAATGGATCACAACCGAAAAAGAACGTAAGCAGTTGGAACAGGAACGTACCGAAGCAGAATTGAAAAATTTGAAAAATCAACTCAATCCTCATTTTCTATTCAATACGCTCAACAATATCTACTCGCTTATCGCTATCAGTCCCGAACGGGCCCAAAGCGCAGTTCTTGAACTGAGCAAGTTGTTGCGTTACGTCCTCTACGAAAATACACAGCCCTATGTTCCTATGGAAAAAGAACTGGAATTCAACCATAACTACATCGAGCTCATGCGATTGAGGCTCGCCCGCCACGTCCAAGTAGATGTAAATATTCCTACCGGCTTGTGTCGAGGGTATAAAATAGCACCGTTGCTTTTCATCACACTCATCGAGAATGCTTTCAAACACGGGACCAGCGCATCTACCCGATCTTTCGTAAAAATCAATATGTCCGAACCTTCACCGGGAGTTATCGAATGCGATATAGAAAACAGCAGCTTCCCGAAAAATGAAACCGACAAGAGCGGTTCGGGTATCGGACTAAAAAATCTATCCCGACAACTCGAGCTCTTATACCCGGGAAAATATAATCTGCATGCCGAGAGTGATTCGCACATCTACCGCTCCATGTTGACTATCGACCTGAATTAAACAAACACCGCGACTATGATATTGAAATGTTGTATTATCGACGATGAACCCCTTGCAATCGAGCTACTGGAAAGCTATGTCAAGAAAACACCTTTTCTACAATTGGAGGCTTCGTTTACCTCGGCCGTTCAAGCGATCGAAAGAATCTCGAAAGGAGATATAGATTTGATATTTCTCGATATACAAATGCCCGAGCTGGACGGTATGGAATTTTCTCGCATGATAGAAGGGAAAAGCCGTGTCATTTTCACTACGGCATTCGGACAATATGCCGTAGACAGTTATAAAGTCAACGCCGTCGATTATTTGTTGAAACCTTTTGCCTACACCGATTTCCTGAAAGCGGCACAAAAAGCGTTGCAATGGTTCGAATTATCGTCCGGGACGGGTGAAATGCATTCCCCAGACAAATCATATATCTTTGTAAAAAGCGATTATAAACTTAAACAGATTCCCCTCGATAAAGTACTCTATATCGAAGGGCTGAAAGATTATGTAAAAATTTACCTCGAAGACGAACCGCACCCCATTCTTTCCCTGCTTAGCTTGAAATCCCTCGAAGAGATGTTACCCGATAGTCGGTTTATTCGGGTGCACCGGTCGTTCATCGTGCAGGGCTGTAAAATCAAAATGATCGATCGCAACCGAATCGTATTTGGCAAAGAATACATTCCTATCTCAGATACTTACAAAGATTCTTTCGCCGAATTTATCTCCCGCCACACTCCGCTATCCAACAAATAGAACGAGAGACATAAGTCTTGTTCGACCCATGCCTCTCGCTCGTTACTTAAATTTATTTCAGTTTTAGGAAGCATCATAAATCCTGCGCAGAAAGGAACCCAACTGTCCGACACACAACCCGCAAGCCACAGACAATCCCATGTAAGCCAACCAAGTGTGTGCACAAGTCCAACAAGGATTGTAAATCATTTCTTTGGCAAATATCAAGCATAGAACCGTACAAATTGCAATAACAAGTACCGAAACGACAAATGAAATTTTGGCTTCTATGCTCCATCGCTTGCGAGGCAGTCTATTCAACACCCTACGAGTGAACCACTTATCTGTCCGAAGTTCCAACGAATGATCGCCGAAAAACACCCGCCACTGATTGTCATTCCATTCATTCATATCCGTTTTTCTTTAAATATTCACCCAATTTTTGTTTTGCACGAAATAAATGCGACTTTACCGTACCTTCCGATATACTCATAATCTCTGCTATCTTTGCCACGGCAAGGTCCTCGACGAAGAATAAGGTTATCGCCGTTCGCTCCTCGGGGCGTAAAATAGACAAAGCTCGCGATATATCGATATTCCGGTCCACACACTCAGGAGGTTGCTCCAACAGATTGGCCGCCTCGTCCACAGAAGCATCTTCCCATTCCCGGCTCTTTCGTAACTCATCGTAAAACACATTGTAAGCTACTCGATAAATCCATGTCGAAAAAGAAGACAAGCCTTTATAACTACGCAAATTATAATAAACTTTGATAAAAGTCTCCTGCGCCAAATCATCGCTGAGCACTGGATCTCCACCGGTAAGATTCAGGAAAAAGCGTTTCAATCGCACCTGATACTTATCGACAAGGCAGGCAAAAGCCCGCCGATCGTCGAACAAAGCACAACGAGTCACCCACGCTATATCCTCGTTCTTATTCATCGCTCCGGCCTACTCGATTTCGGTAGTTTGCTCATCGGTATCACGAACTTCCTTTCGCGATTCTACCCGATAAAGAATCAGTTTCCCTATACCTATCAAAGTGAATATGGCCGCCAAACCAACCAAAAGAGCCCCGAAACCTTCGTCCAATTCATAAGCCCCACCTATACACCATATAAAAGACCCGATTCCGACAGCCATACAAACAAGACCTTGATTCAGAGTGGAAAATTTACTGGGTCGCTTCGACTCCGGTTCGTCGAAAAAGCCTTCGGGCAATTCTCGACCCGACTCTATCGCTTTTTCCATCACCCGATAGCGGGATTGTACTTTTTTATTACGATAATAAATATAGAAAAAGACAATTAAAAAAGCGATAAGAAAAGGTGAAACAATAGCAAAAAGAGGAATCAAAGAATCTATTATATCCTCGGCATCCGGCTCATCTTGAAAGAATGTTTTATCCCGTTCAAATTCGAGTTCTTTCATACGTATTTGAAAAGCCTCGCTCGGAGTCATACCGTTAAGTGTATCGGCTGCTACGACCGCTTCTTGTTGTGCCACAGGGCCATTCGATTTCAGAGGAGCTGTTGCCTCGGCTGCTGTTACGGCTCCTGTCCACGATACGATAGACAAAAGCATCATCATAAACATCTTTTTCATATTCTCTTCTATTTTAATTTTATAGGTTATTCATAATCGTTCTCTTTCCGGAAATTCAATCATTAGACGTAACCAACCACTCGTTTGGTTGCAGAAACCTTGAATTTTTTTTCAAAAATAGTCTAAATGAAGGAACGGCACACATTATCTGCATGAAAATGAGATTAAAGAATGTTCTCTCTTTCTGTTGCTCCCGTATCATCGCAAAATGGAATATCGACGACATAAAAGAGATGAAACTAATCGACAGAAAGATTCATTAAAAGAAGGCAAAGGAATTACCCAAAAGGGAAGCACATATTTTATAAGCGAACTATATAAAATACCCGGCATAAAGAAAATCGAAACAAAACGGACAACAAGCGGGTAAAAAAAGTAATTTTGCATACCTAAACTAAACAAAGGATTCATGAAACAAAAAGAAATCAATAAAGTCGAAATACGCAATCTTCAAAAAGAAGATTACGACCAACTGGCTAGCTCTTTCACCCGTGTCTATGCCGACGGTAGCGACGTATTTTGGACTCCTGAACAAATCGACAAACTCATTCGCATATTCCCCGAAGGACAAATCGTCACGGTCGTCGATGATAAAATCGTGGGCTGCGCCCTCTCTATCATCGTAAACTATAACGATGTAAAGAACGACCACACCTATGCCCAAGTCACAGGAAACGAAACATTCGACACTCACACGCGGAAGGGGAATATCCTGTATGGTATCGAAGTGTTCATACACCCCGATTATCGGGGTCTACGTCTCGCCCGACGTATGTACGAATATCGCAAAGAATTGTGTGAAAAACTCAATTTGAAAGCGATCATGTTCGGCGGACGTTTGCCGAACTACCACAAATATGCCGACCGAATGCGCCCCAAAGAATACATCGACAAGGTGCGTCAACGCGAGATATTCGACCCGGTGCTATTGTTCCAACTCTCCAACGATTTCCACGTCCGTAAGGTAATGCGAAACTATTTGCCCAACGACGAGGAGTCGAAACACTTCGCCTGTCTGCTCCAATGGGACAACATCTACTATCAAGAGCCTACCGAAGAATACATATCTCCTAAGACCACCGTGCGGGTAGGCCTCGTACAATGGCAAATGCGTAGTTACAAAACGCTCGACGATCTTTTCGAGCAAGTGGAATTTTTCGTCGATTCCGTAAGCGGTTATCAAAGCGACTTCGTCCTCTTTCCAGAGTATTTCAACGCCCCGCTCATGGCTCGGTTCAACGATGCAAGCGAGTCTCAGGCTATCAGAGGATTAGCCCGATATACCGACGAAATACGAGAACGTTTCATCAATCTTGCAATTCGGTACAACATCAACATCATTACAGGAAGTATGCCGCTGATTAAAGAAGACGGACTGCTCTACAACGTAGGTTTCTTATGCCGTCGAGACGGTACTTACGAAATGTATGAAAAATTACATGTCACCCCCGACGAAATGAAATGCTGGGGATTGAGCGGCGGTAAAGCCATTCGGACTTTCGAGACCGACTGCGCCAAAATCGGAGTCTTGATTTGTTACGATGTCGAGTTCCCCGAACTCTCCCGAATCATGGCCAGCGAAGGTATGCAAATATTGTTCGTTCCGTTCCTCACCGATACCCAAAACGCCTATTCCCGTGTAAGAGTCTGCGCACATGCCCGTGCCATCGAGAACGAATGCTTCGTAGTCATAGCCGGTAGCGTAGGCAACCTGCCCAAAGTACACAACATGGATATTCAATATGCCCAGTCGGGAGTTTTTACCCCCTGTGATTTCGCATTCCCGACAGACGGACGCAGAGCCGAGGCTACCCCGAACACCGAAATGATTCTTATATCTGACGTCGATTTGGATCTTTTGAACGAATTGCACACCTACGGTAGCGTGCGCAACCTCAAAGATCGTCGCAACGATCTCTACGAAGTGAGAATGAAGAAATAACAAAAACGAAAACGGTCTCTTGAACATTCAAGAGACCGTTTTCATCGAGCGGCAAACGAGACTCGAACTCGCGACCCTCAGCTTGGGAAGCTGATGCTCTACCAACTGAGCTACTACCGCAGTTTTTCATTTCTTATTACGGGGACAAATGTAGAAGTTTTTTTTCTACTTTACAAATTATTGCCGTATTTTTACCACATAGAAAAATCATAAAAACGATATGGTAAAAATTGGTTTGTTGTCCGACACCCATGCATGGTGGGACGACCGTTACGAAAAATATTTTGCCGAATGTGACGAAATCTGGCACGCCGGAGATATAGGCTCAGTCCAAGTCGCCGACCGGTTCGAAGCCTTGAAACCATTTCGGGCGGTATACGGGAACATCGACGGTCAAGAGTTACGGATTCGCTATCCTCAGCACCAACGTTTCAGCATCGAAAATACCGATATATGGATAACACACATAGGGGGCTATCCGGGCCGATATGCACGCGAAGTGACCCCGGAAATATACATACACCCACCCCAATTATTCATATCGGGTCACTCGCATATCTTGAAAGTTCTTTATGACAAAACCCTACACTGCCTGCACATCAATCCGGGAGCCGCAGGAATGTACGGATTCCACAAAAAACGTACATTGGTACGCTTCGCCATCGATAAGGGAGAATTTAAGGATTTGGAAGTTATCGAACTAGCTGATAATCGATAAGTACAAAAATCAAATATTCAACTCCTGACGAACGGTTTCGATAAATTCCCAAAATACCGAAGCGAAAGGTTCGATAATAGAGCGTTTCGGTTCACCCGAGGGAATGAGCGCATGCAATCCACCTTTGAAACAACGCACATCTATGCGGGTTCCCATCTCTATGGGCTCTCCGTCGAGATGTATCGCACCGGGCTTTTCCCTCTTAATCGTGAGCGATTCGGTCGTGAAGCTCTTGATATTGGAATCTTGATCGATATGTTTGGTAAATAGCAAAAGAGCCAATGCAGCCGTATCGAACGGGGTAAAGGGCATAAGCACCGTGACATCGATTTTCCCGTCCTGCATGCTGGCATGAGGGGCTATATAAGCATTATTACCATATTGCGAGGCATTGCCGCAGGCAATCAAGAAAGCCTTTTCGGTCACCGTCCCGTCAGGCATTTCGATTTGATAAGTTTCCGATTTATATTTGAGATACTCCGTAAGAGCCTTAGCCACATACGACAATTTTCCTCGGCGTTTTCCCTGCGCGAATTTCAAGCTCACCAAAGCATCGAAGCCGACCCCGCAAGTGCAGAAAAAAGGGCGATCGTTTGCCGTACAATAATCCAAATCTACGATCTGCCCGTCGTTGATAATTTCGAGAGCTTTTCGCACGTCCATCGATATACCCAAATGGCGGGCAAGTCCATTGCCCGAACCTACCGGAACGATAGCCAATGCAGTGGAAGTATCGATAAGCTCCCGGGCTATTTCGTTGCAAGTTCCGTCTCCGCCTACGGACAGCACGATGTCCACACTTTCGTCCACGGCCCGGCGAGTCAATTCGGCTCCATGCCCCGCATACTGTGTAAAAACACATTCCACCCGATATTTCGAAGGGTCTATTACTTCCCTTATCAGAGCAGGGATTTCTTCCTTATCTTTTGTTCCCGATATAGGATTTATAATAGCTAAGAGTCTTTTCGGTGCAGACATAGAATTTTCTGTTTTCGAAAAAGCATAGGCAAAACCCGTACATGGAATGAATACAAGACACTCGAACAATCCCGATTCATCGAAACTTAACGGCCCGATTGCCATAGCGGGTGACAAAGGTACGAATTTTTCCCAAACTTTTACAAACCTATAACACGCTTCCGACTTTACGTTATAAACTAAATGATAAAATGGCCAACAAAAAACTCGTATTTCTCAAACAACTTAGTACCTTTGTAGAAGATAGGAGTCTTTGGGTAGAACCAAATCGGAAATACGATTTCCGTTTGTCTCCGAACCCACCTTTCACTATATTTGTAGAATATAGGTTGCGGTTCGACATAGTCAAGTCGGAAATAAATTTCCTATTGACTTTGCACTAACCTTTCACTATATTTGTTGGTACGAAAATAGGATGCGGTTCGGCATAGCCCAAACAGAAATAAAATTTCCGTTTGTCTCTGCGCTCACCTTTCACTATATTTGTTGTTTATAATATAAAGCGAACATTAACTAAAAAAGATATATTCCATGAATGCTTTTCAAAACCCATTAATACGTATTATAGCCTCTATCGCCGTAGGCTTGTTACTCATTTTATATCCGAATGCCGCTCTGCCTACGATTCTTTTAATCATCGGTATTCTCATCGGATTACCCAGTCTATACGCTCTCCTCATTTATCTATTGAGCGAGGATAGAAATAAGTTACCCTTCCCCGTTTTATCCTTAGTGGTGTTGCTGTTCGGTTGTACGCTTATGCTGTTTCCCGGCTGGTATATAGGCATTACGGTATATGTTTTGGGTGGAGCGCTGGTATTGATAGGAGTTTATCAAATACTCTATCTGCTGACACTTAAAAAAAATCTGAGGAGCAAAGCGGGTTGGCTCTCCTATCTGTTACCGGCTATCGTTCTGCTCATCGGCATAGAAATTTTGGTCAATCCGTTCTCGGCGACCGAGAGGGTTATGGTGATTACTTTCGGAGCGGCAACACTTCTTTACGGTATCACTGACCTGATTTACTATATCCGGTTAAAATAAATTCCGTAAAAATTATTTCTCAAAAATCTATGGAAAGCCTCAGATTTATCTGACGGCGAGTAAGGTAATTGGGCACAGCATATTGCGCATTGGTAATATCCGTCACCCAATAGTACGAGTTCACATTACTTATATCGAACAGGTTAAAGACATCTATTCCTATCCACACGCTTTTCAAATGACGTAAAACGCCTTTCTGCAAAAGTTTATCTTCGCCTCCGACCAAAATACGAGAAGCTCCTATATCGACACGCTTATATGCCGGAGCGCGGAAATAACCTGCCTGTCGGCCTTTCCGGGGCGAACCCACCGGCAAACCGTCGGCAAAAATAGCCCGTAGACTGAATTTATACTTCGGGAACCGAGGTACATAATCTTGAAAATAAAGCCCCACACTATATCGTTGGTCGGTAGGTCGAGGTAATTTCACGCCATTGATTTCCTCCTGTGTCTTCATCAGAGAAAACGTAAGCCACGAATCGACACCGGGCACGAACTGCCCGAAGAGTTTCATATCCAATCCGGCGGCATACCCTTTCGCCTCGTTCTGCCCGCTGTACCACACCCGCAGATTATCTACTTCATAAGGAATAAGATGGTCAAGTTTCTTATAATACAACTCTGCCGTAAATTTGAAAGGTCTGTCCAATGCCCGGAACGAATAATCTCCACCCAGTACCACATGAATAGAACGTTGAGACTTGATATTCCGATTGAGCTGCACGACATAATTGTTAGCGGCATCACAAACCGTGTCGCGCAACTCCTTATAAAAAGGAGCTTGATAATAAAGCCCGCCGGCAAGACGAGTCGTTATCTGTTCGTTGGCAGCCGGAATAAAAGAAATCGACGCACGAGGACTGACAAGGGTCTCCTTGTTGAATCCCCAATAAGAAGTCCTCAATCCGCCGGTAAAGATAAAGCGCCCCCACAAAGTCCGTAACCGGTAGGTATCTTGCAAATAGGCCGACAAACGATGGCTCTCCATATCTTGTCGGGAAAACAAGTTATAAATCATCTCGACCGATTGCCCCGTATGCGGCAAAGAATAACCAGCCGAATCTCGCATCTCCCATTCCCTCACCCGATCGTGTATCTTTTCGTATTGGTGGGTCAATCCCCACTTCAACTCATTCTGCCCCAATTTTGTAGCTCCTTTCAATGAAGTAGCCACCACCGATGCTCTCAACCGGTTACGAGCATGCTCGTGATAAGTCCCCACTCCGAGAGCTCCCTTATTCTCGGTCGACTCGCCGTCCTCGCCATTAGCCAAATCGTCCAACCAATACTGCCCGGCAATATCGTAAGTCACCAGTTCGTTCGTGACGAAAGCCGAGGTCATCAAAGCCCATTGAGTATATTTATCGGGGAAAAAATTCAACGAAAAAGCACCGAAATAAGTCTCGAACTTATCTTTTTCATAACCGTCGAAATAGACTTTAAACTGTTTGGCATCGGTCGCCGTACCGAATGACGTATTCCGCTCGTGGGGAGTAAATTTATAATTGTTAATGGAAATATTGCCCAGCAAAGAAGCCTCCCACTTCGGTGCAAATTTATAAGTAAGATAAGTTTGATAATCGAAAAAAGAAGGCTCGTACTCTCCTTTGGTATCGAGAGAACTCAACAAAGTAGAATTGGTTTTATAACGCACGCCGTGCAGTTGCGAGAATTTCTTGGTACTCTGTCCTACCGAAGCGGTAGCCCCTAAAAAACTGGCGGACACCGATCCTTCGAACGCTTCGGGATGCTTGTAAATAATATCGAGCACCGACGACATCTTATCGCCATATTCGGCCGAAAATCCGCCCGACGAAAATCCTACGGCCCCTACCATATCAGGGTTGATGATACTCAACCCCTCCTGTTGCCCCGAACGGACAGTCAATGGCCGATAGACCTCTATACCGTTGATATACACGATATTTTCATCAAAATTACCCCCTCGCACGGAATATTGCGAACTCAGCTCGTTACTCGAATTGACACCGGCAAAAGTCGTCAACATAGCCTCGATACTACCACCCGTCGCATCGGGCATCAATTTCAAATCCTTCGTGTCGATCGTCTGCAACGTACTCGTCTGCCGGCGATGAGTCGCCACGACAACCTCGTTCAACATCTTGGCGTTCTTGTTCAGACGCACTGACAAGGAAACATCTTTCGTGAGATTGAGCAACTGGCGGCGCTCCTCCCGATACCCCAAACAAGAATAAATCACCACGATGGAATCTCCCGCCGGAATGGAAAGCTGATACTCCCCTTTCAAATCGGTCATCGTCCCCATCGTCGTTCCTGCCACTCGTACCGTAGCCAACTCTATGGGCTGATTGTCGCTGTCATACACGCGTCCTGTCAGCTTCACACGCCCCTGTGCCGCCAACTGAAAAACCGCGCCTATCGTGATAAAAAGGAATAATATCTTGTATCTCATCGGGATTCTATGCACACTATGCCTCTTTTGTCGAAGGCACATTTATTAAACGGGAAAAAACTCCGTTCAGTATATGGCCGGACGAAAAGTATCAAAAAAAGTTTCTACCATTAACCGTAGAACAACAAGGTTATTGTATCTTTGCTATGTAAAGATGATTTGTATGGTGATAAAAAGGGTCTTTACTCTTTCAGACAAATCAAAATGGATAAATTTCATAACAAACTTAGAACCTCTATCCTTATGAAAAGCCTGCACGACTTGTTGATTCATCGGCGGAGTATCCGCAAATACACCCAAGAGGCACTATCGCCCGAAGCCGTAAAAACCATTCTCGAAGCGGGATTGCTCGCTCCTTCGTCCAAACGCTGCACTCCGTGGGAGTTCATTGCAGTGGAAGACAAAGAAACGCTCGCCCGTTTGTCCGAATGCAAGACTTCGGGAGCCAAACCCATTGCCGGAGCTGCGCTCGCTATCGTCGTCACCGCCGACATGACCCTTACCGATACGTGGATCGAGGATGCCTCTATCGCTGCCATTCTCATGCAGTTGCAAGCCGCCGACCTCGGTTTGGGAAGCTGCTGGATACAGGTGTGGGGACGATTCGGAGCTATGGACGAACCCGCCGAAGATTTTGTGCGGGAGACATTGGGAATCCCCGAAGAGATGGGAGTGCTCTGCATTCTCTCCATTGGACATAAAGACGAAGAGCGCAAGCCTTTCGACGAAGAAAAAATGATGTGGGAAAAAGTTCATATCGGCAAATGGTAATCCCCTGCATCGGCATGAAGATTATTCTCATCGGAGCCGGCAATTTAGCCACGCAATTAGCGGTCGCTTTACAAAAAAAGGGAATGACTCCGGCTTATATATACAGTCGTACCCGAGAATCGGCCGAACAGCTGAGCGAACGATTGCGCGATGTGCCCTATTCCACCGACATCAGCCAAGTCCCTACCGACGGCGATCTCTATATCTTCGCCGTGAAAGACTCCGCTCTGCTCGATTTGGTTTCCCGCATGCCCTCCAATCGAGGCCTTTGGGTACACACGGCGGGAAGCATGGACATGGAAGTGTTCGCCTCGTATACCGCACGGTACGGTGTATTCTACCCCATGCAGACATTCAGCAAAGAACGGGAAACCGACTTCGACGATATTCCTATTTTTGTCGAAGCGAACCATACGAACGATACCGAACGTTTGCAAGAATTGGCAGGTCGGTTATCGACAAAGGTTTACGAAGCGACCTCCGAACAGCGCAAGTACCTGCATTTGGCTGCCGTGTTCGCCTGCAACTTCACCAATCACCTCTACGCCTTGTGCGACCGCATTCTGTCGGAACACGGGCTGCCGTTCGAAACCATGCTGCCGCTCATACGGGAGACTGCCGCGAAAGTAGCCGACATGCCGCCGGAACAAGCTCAGACCGGACCGGCAATCCGATACGACAAAAACGTCATAGACAAGCAAATGGCTCTGCTTTCAGACCCCATCATGCGGCAAATTTACGACCTGATGAGCCGAAGTATTCACGAAACCAATAAACATTAAAAACAACGACTATGAGCCGAACCGATTTCGACCTCCCACGAATAAAGGCTTTCGCCTTCGATGTGGACGGTGTCCTTTCTCCCGACACGATACCCCTGCATCCATCGGGCGAACCCATGCGAATCGTCAACATCAAAGACGGGTACGCCTTGCAGTTCGCCGCCAAAATGGGCTACCCCATCGCCATTATTACCGGCGGACGCACCGAGGCTGTCCGCAAACGTTTCGAAGGATTAGGATTAAACCATGTATATATGGGAGCCGCCGTAAAAATCGAAATTTTCAAAAAATGGCTGGACGAGTGTGGGCTGCGTCCCGACGAAGTCATGTATATGGGCGACGACATTCCCGACTACGAGGTCATGCAGATAGCCGGTCTGCCGGCTTGTCCCGCCGACGCTGCTCCCGAAATTAAACAGATAGCCCGCTACATCTCGCCGTTCGGCGGCGGACAAGGTTGTGGGCGGGACATCATCGAGCAAATCCTGAGGGCACAAGGCAAATGGATGTCCGATAAAACAGCCTTCGGCTGGTAACCACACAAAACAACGAAACACCATGCTATCGCATCTCAAAAAATACGAAATTCTGTTGGCGAGCAATTCACCCCGCCGCCGGGAACTTCTCGCCGGATTAGACATCGACTATCGGGTAACAGCCCTTCCCGAAGTGGACGAATCCTACCCCGACACCCTTTCGGGCGAAGAGATTCCCCTCTACATCTCGCAAGAAAAAGCAGCCGCCTACCGCCGCTTTATGAAGGATAATACGCTCCTTATTACTGCCGACACCATCGTCTGGCTCGATGGGAAAGTATACGGCAAGCCTCGCGATATAGCCGATGCTAAAGCCATGTTGCAAGCCCTGTTGGGAAAAACCCACACCGTCATCACCGGTGTCACGCTCACCTCTCTGCAAAAACAGATTTCCTTCGCCGTCTCCACCGAAGTCACTTTCGCCGCCCTCGGTGACGATGAAATCGATTACTACGTGGAGAAGTACCGCCCCCTCGACAAAGCCGGAGCATACGGCGTACAGGAATGGATAGGCTACATCGGCGTGACCGGACTCAAAGGCAGCTATTACAACGTGATGGGATTGCCTATACAACGACTGTACACCGAATTAAAAAAATTTTAGAAGCTGTTTTAAATTTATTCCGAGACAGATTGAGCCCTATGTTGAAGTTGATTGGAGTCCGAGATTTTTGTCAATAGCGGGCTATTGACAAAAATCAAGGGATTCAAGATGCAAGACAGGGGCTCATATGGCCGGAACATACCTGCTTGAAATGATAATATTATTTCTCAATAAATTTAAAACAGCATCCAATATCTCCCGTCGATATCATTTATATGGAGAAGCCCAGAACCACGACTCATTCGAAGTACTCCACCGTTTATCGTAAGGCTCGCCCGTCGGAGACAGCGTGATGTACACAGGACGCCGTTTCCCCTCGACATAGGTTTCATTGTTAAAGCCACTGCAATCGGAACATTGCAGATAATAAAGATTTTTGCTCATGTAATAATCCAAATAATAATCGTTGGTACACGGAGTTTTATGATTCCAGTTAGCGTCCTCGTTAACCGTCACGAACTCACCTTTTTTCAATCGGTCTCGAACCTCCGATATACTCAACAAATTACCTTTATCGTCCATGACATAGGCATTCCATGTGGGGTCTACCCACAACCACTTGTCGAGAGTGTTGGAATAAACGACGTTGATCACATGGCAATCGTTTATATAGCTTTTCGGAAGACAAGTCACGTAGCGGGACTTGAATCCCATAGCCAGATAACACTCGTTCAACATCTGCGCCATCATACGGCAATTAACGCCCCTATCCTCCTTCTTGCAAATTTCATATAGAGCTATCGCATTTTTCTCTTCGGGATTATAAGACGAACCGTCGTGACGAATCGTATTGTGTACCCACGCCAACAGATTTTTTATCTTGGATATTTCGTCACCGGCTCCCGCAATACTGTCCAAGTTGAAATATCGGCGCACCCGTACCAAATCGCGGTCGTTGGGGTTCATATATGTAAATGCCGACAAAGAGTCGGTAGATGCAGCATCGTCATACCCCGGTGATTTTCGGAGTATATATCCGAAGTCGCCTACCTCACGCAAACGCTCCATCGCCTTCTGAAAACGTTTATCGTCCCTCACGTTATCCAAATCGGTATCTTTTTGGGCATGGGCATAATCGTAATAACCGTATTGAATAGCTTTCTCAAAAGCATCGACCGCCGCTTTTTTCCGTTTCATCAAGGATTCGCAGCAAGCCACATTGTAATATGTGTCGATAAAACACCACGAACACTGTTTCAAGACAGAATCTGGCACAGATTCACAAATTTTGAGGAACTGTCGATATGTTTTCAATATCAACTTATGGTCCTTCCAATTTTTC
>OMDJ01000711.1_pt1 | contig 19805 bp, 15 predicted proteins | sample 1645211 | NCBI WGS metagenome assembly OMDJ01 (sample SAMEA103958142, study PRJEB25191) | human gut metagenome | biome: human-associated habitat [ENVO:00009003]; feature: intestine environment [ENVO:2100002]; material: feces | place: Germany | collected 2013/2015 | reverse complement strand
CAGGACGCCGGAGGCGTTCATCTCGCCCCAGAGGTCGCAGCCCTCACGGGAGCGCTCGCCGACACCGGTGAAGATGGAGTAGCCGCCGTGCTCGGTGGCCACGTTGTGGATCAGCTCCTGGATCAGGACGGTCTTGCCGACGCCTGCGCCGCCGAACAGACCGATCTTGCCGCCCTTGGCGTAGGGGGCCAGCAGGTCGATGACCTTGATGCCCGTTTCCAAAATCTCAGTAGCGGGCTTCTGCTCTGCAAAGCTGGGGGCCTTGCGGTGGATGGGCCAGTGCGGCACATCGTCCACAGAGCCCTTGCCGTCGATGGGGCGGCCCAGCGGGTCGAACATACGGCCCAGCGTGGCCTCGCCCACCGGGGCAGTCAGGCCGTGGCCGGTGGCGGTGACTTCCATACCCTTGCCCAGACCTTCGCTGGCCGAGAGCATGATGCAGCGCACCGTCGATTCGTTGACGTGCTGCGCCACCTCCATCGTGCGCTCGGTGCCTTCTGCGGTCACGGTCAGCGCTTCCTGCAGGGCAGGCAGTCGGCCTGCGGTGAACTGCACGTCCACCACAGGGCCGGCCACGCGAATAATTTTTCCCTGTATCATAGATTTGCCTCGTTTATTATCGCAAGTCAAGAAATTAGTGCAACATCCAAACAGCATATTTGCGATATGCAATTCAACGCTGTTGCTGTTGCATTAAAAAGTTGAATTGCTATAGATGTGTCAACCTCTCCGTCACGACTGGCGTCGTGCCGCCTCCTCTGGCGAGGGGAGGCTATGCGGAAAAGTTATTCTTGTGATTTCACCGCAGACGCGCCGCCGATGATCTCGGTGATCTCCTGAGTGATGGAGCCCTGGCGGGTGCGGTTATATTCCAGCTGCAAGTCGCGTATCATATCGTTGGCGCTCTTGGTGGCCGAATCCATGGCGGTCATGCGGGCGCTCTGCTCTGCGCAGAAGCTCTCGGTCATGGCACCGAAGATCATGCCATGCATATAGATAGGAGCGGTCTGCTCGAACACGGTCCATGCGTCCGGCACCAGCTCGACTTCGCTGCGGGGGTCGCCCAGACCCTTGGGGGCGGGCTGCAGATGCTCGCGGTCCAGCGGCAGCAGACGCACCATGACCGGCTCACTGGTGAGCGCGTTCTGGATCTTGGTGTAGATAAGATAGATCTCATCCAGTTTGCCCGACTTGAAGTCGTCGATGGCGTCCACCGTGATGTCACGGGCGCGCTGCAGCGACGGGGCAGTCGCGCCGTACTGGAACTCCCGCACCAGGCGAGGGTCTTTGCGGAGGGCGCGGTAGCCCACCTGACCGATGACATAGAAACGGTCGTTCCTGTCAGCCTTTTCCAGCAGGAGTTTCAGCACGTTCTGGTTGAAAGAGCCTGCCATGCCCTTGTCTGCCGTCAGCACCAGATAGGCGCGGCGGGGATCGCCGTCCTCTCTCTGCCGCTCGTGGAAGAACGGATGCACCGGCTCATCAGGCAGATGGGGGACGACACGGGAGATGGTGTCTCTCATGCGGGTGAAGTAGGGCAGGACGTTCTGGTAGTTCTTGCGTGCCTTGCGCAGCTTGGAGGAAGAGATCAGATACATCGCGTTCGTGATCTTGCGGGTATCCTGAATACTCTCGATGCGCTCTTTCAGCAGCTTACTGGACGCCATGACTCTCGCCTCCCTCGTAGGCCTTCCATGCGTTCAGGATGGTGTCGGTCTGCTCGGGAGTGAGCTTGCCGGTGGCCGTGATGGCATCCATCGTGCCGGACACATCTGCATGGAACTGGCGAACAAAGGCAGCGGTGCGCGCCCGCTGCTCAGCGAGAGGCACTTCGTCCAGCATCCCGTGGGAAGCCAGCACAAGGATGACCACCTGCTCAGCGTCGGTCTTGGGCTGATAGAGCGGCTGCTTGAGCATCTCGGTCAGAGCCTTGCCGTGCTCGAGCTGATGGCGGGTCTCGGCGTCCAGATCGGAGCTGAACTGCGCGAAGGACTCCATGTCCTTGTACTGGGCCAGCTCGATACGCAGGTTGGCGTTGGCCTTCTTCATGGCCTTGGTCTGGGCTGCGCCGCCGACACGGGAGACGGACAGGCCCACGTTGACAGCCGGGCGGTTGCCGGCGTTGAACAGAGCGCTCTCGAGGAAGATCTGACCGTCGGTGATGGAGATGACGTTGGTGGGGATGTAAGCGGACACGTCGCCTGCCTGAGTCTCAACGATGGGCAGTGCGGTGATGGAGCCGCCGCCCAGTGCGTCGCTCATGCGGCAGGAGCGCTCCAGCAGACGGGAGTGCAGATAGAAGACATCGCCGGGGTAAGCCTCACGGCCCGGAGAGCGGCGGAGCAGCAGAGAGATGGCACGGTATGCCACCGCGTGCTTGGAGAGGTCATCGTAGACGATGAGGACGCTCTTGCCCTGCGCCATGAAATACTCGGCCAGAGCCGTACCGGCGTAAGGTGCGATGTACTGCAGCGGGGCGCTGTCGGAAGCGGTAGCCGCCACGATGGTGGTGTAGCTCATCGCGCCGTGCTTCTTCAGATCTTCGGCCACGCGGGCGATGGAAGAAGCCTTCTGGCCGATGGCGACGTAGATGCAGAGCACGCCGGTGTCCTTCTGGTTCAGGATGGCATCGGTGGCGATCGAGGTCTTGCCGGTCTGGCGGTCGCCGATGATCAGCTCACGCTGGCCGCGGCCAATGGGGAACATGGAGTCGATGGCGAGGATGCCGGTGTGGAGCGGCGTATCCACGCTCTGGCGCTCGAGAATGCCGGGGGCCTGCTTCTCGATGGGGTTGTAGCCCACAGCCTCGATGGGGCCTTTGCCGTCGATGGGCTCGCCCAGCGGGTCGATGACGCGGCCAAGGAAGCCGTCGCCCACCGGGATGCCGGCGCGTTTGCCGCTGCGGGTGACCATGGTGCCGACGCCGACGGTCTCAGCGCCGTCGAAGAGCATGATGCCCAGACGGCCCGGCTCGACGCTCTCCACCATGCCCTTGGCGCCATTCTCGAAGGTGACGATCTCGCCGTAGACGGCGCGGTCCATGCCTTCCACTTCCACGATGCCGTCGGCGGAGGAGATGACCACGCCGCCCTCTTCGCTGGTGGCGGCGGGCTTGTAGTCCTCGATGCGGGTCTTGAGGGTGGCCAGAGAGGGCTTGTCGGCCATCATCTGGTCCAGGGCATGGCGGCCGGAGTTATCAAAGACGCGGTCGCCGATCTGCAGCACATAGCCGGAGAGGAGGCTGTCGTCCACCGTGACATTCAGGATGACCTCGGTGGCGTCGTACAGCTTCGCGACCTCTTTCTTGATGCGCTCCAAGTCCTCCTCGCGGGGGGTGCGGGCGGCACGGAGGTCAGCTTTGACGATGCGGTTAGCCGAGAAGAACTCGGTGCTGAATTCACTTGCCATTTTCAGCCCCCGCTTTCTCCAACAGGTCGTCCAGCAGGCGGGCGTCGTCCTGCTCGTTCAGGTTGCGGGCCAGCAGCTTCTCGCACATGGCGCGGGCCAGTGCAGTGGTCTGGGCGTCAGCCTGGCGCAGCTTGTGCTGGCGCTCGGCTTCGGCAGCAGCTTTGCCCTCGGCCAGGATGGCGTCGGCCTGCTGCTGGGCGTCAGCCAGCAGCTGCTGCTTGTCCTTTTCGGCCTGCTGCTCGTAGGCAGTGCGGCGGGCAGCAGCCTCGGTGTCCACATTGCGCAGCTTTGCCTGCGCGTCGTTCAGGGCCGCAGCGGCCTCCTGCTTGGAGGTCTCGGCGGCGTTCAGTGCGTCATCCACCTGCTTCTGGCGCTGTGCGATGATGTTCATGACAGGCTTGTACAGGAACTTGCGCAGCAGCAAAAACAGAACCAGAATGTTGACGACTGTATACAGAAGGTTCAGATTCAGAGTCAGCATTCGTCATGCCTCCGTTATCAACCCAGGAACAGGATGATGAGCAGAGCAACGACGAAGCCGAAAATTGCAGTACCTTCGGCCAGAGCTGCACCCAGCAGCAGGTTGGTCTGGATCTTACCGGAAGCTTCCGGCTGGCGGCTGATGGCCTCCGTTGCCTTGCCGGTGGCAATGCCAATGCCGATGCCGCCGCCGATACCAGTCAGCGCTGCGATACCAGCGCCCAGAGCTACGAGTCCGTTCATAATTATTTCTCCTTTTATTTTTAAGTGTTTGGTTACTCAACCTCTCAGTCTCGCATTCGCTCGACAGCTCCCCTACCGAGGGGAGCCTCTGGCGAAGAGGCGAAGCTTTACGGAATGCCAAGGCCTCCCCTCGTTAGGGGAGGTGGCAGCGCGTCAGCGCTGACGGAGAGGTTGAATTTTTCTTACTCTTCTCCACCAATACTCTCTTTCATGAACAGCGAGGTGAGGAAGACAAAGACATAGGTCTGGATGAGACCATCGAACAAATCAAAGTACAGGCTGAAGATGGCCGGCACGAACACCGGGACCACCAGCTTGATGAGCTCCATGATGACGAAAGCGCCCAGCACGTTGCCGAACAGTCGCATACACAGGCTGGTGGGGCGGATGGCGATCTCGAGGATGTTCATGGGGGTCATGATGGGGGTGGGGGCGGCGAGGCTCTTGAGGAAGCCCTTGCCGCCCCGGGCATGGACGCCGGAATACTCGATGAGGCAGATACTCATGAGCGCCAGCGCAGCGGTGACATTCAGATCCTTCGTGGGGGGCTTGATGCCGAACACGCCGATGAGGTTCGAACAGGCGATGTAGAGAGCCACCGTCATGAGGTAAGGCACATACCGTCTGCCCTGCTCGCCCAGCAGGCCCGTGAAGAAGTTGTCGATCGTGGTGACGACCAGCTCAAGGATGGCCTGCCGCCTGGAGATGTGGTCCACCTTGAGGTTCCGGGTGAGCAGGATGGAGACGATGACCAGAAACAGCATGATGCCCCAGCTGACCACCACGGATTCCGGCACCTGCAGGCCGCCGAGGGAGATCATCTCCACATTCAGCTCCTCTTTCAGGGCCGCAGTCAATGCGTTCATCTCTTTGCCTCCTTTCTGAGCAGAGTCTTATCCTGAAGCGTAAAGGTATCGTTCGTTTTCACTCTATCTCCTTTCGTTTCTTTTATTAAAGCAGCTGTGCTGAAAATCAAAGAAGGTGCGTTTGTTTTTATGGAAACACACCCTCTTTCTGCGCTCAGCGCAGCCCTTTTGCGTCTGGTATCATAGCACGATTGGTGCAGTTTGATAAGCCCTTTTGTCGATATTCTACTTTTTGTTATATCTTATTTCACACCTCAGCCGGGGATGTTGTGCATCTTGCTTAATAATGCACCGTCAAACTGTCCATTTTGACCAAATCCTTAGTCATTCCTTAGTGGTTCGTTTCATTTTTGAGGTAAAACGAAACCCTTTCGGCAGAATTATGCACTCCATGTATATCTGATATATAAAATTCGTATGGCTGTCAAGTGTGTGATACATGAAATTTTCTTAATCAGAAGCTTATCTTTATTAAGTAATATTACCTGTTTATAATATAGGACATAGGCTCACTGGGCGTTCTGTCCACCGCGGCGGAAGATAGCACGGAAGAAGTTTGGCAGTTCTTGCGCAGAGGTTTTCCGCAAAAGGCCCTGCGGGCCGTCCAGACTGCGCGGGGAGGCTGTTTCAGTCGTGTGTTTGTATGAACAATACAGTTTTTTTGTCATTTCTTGAAAAAATATATCTAATTTATTGTGCATTCTGCGAATGGACAAACCGCGCCCGCGCGTGTATAATAAAGCCAGAAACCAGAGAAGTACAGCAGAAGCTCAAATGAGAGCTAACCCCGCTGACTTTAAGCAGAAAGGAGCGAAGACCGATGGTCGATATGGAACCCGCACAGTATGCACAGACTGTCGGGGTTCGCTGAGAAGCAAAACAGAGGCTCACCACAAACGGGATGCTTCCCCCGTATAAAAACACAACAACAAGAGCCGTTCTTGAGCATCAATAAAGCGAACAACAGAACAGTCTGTGAAATAAAATCCCTCGCGTTCAAATAGATCCGCCGAAGGTGATCCCAATGAAGAAAGCTTTTGTACGGAACGTCTTATTTGAATAACTCCAAAGGAGAAACTCCGATGTACTAAGTAATGACACTCCCTTCGCAAATCTAACTCGAAAGAATGTGGTAATATGAAATTCATCTCTGTGATTCGTATCCCGCACTCCAACAGTTAAGAAAAGGGTCATTCCAATGTACTGAGAAATTCATTCCCCTGCCAATCGTTCTTCACCGTTTCAAAGGAGAATCTTCTATGAAACGTCCGGTACAGACCGAAAAATGAAGAAATCGAGGTCAAGAGGCTATGACTCCGAAGAAGTAAGCATCCTGCCGACTGAGGGCTTGCAACCGCCTCGAGTCGGCAGGTTTTTTGTCTGATGTTTTCCAATGAAGCCTGCATCCTCCCGTTTTCCTGCCGGGAGGATGCGGGTTTTGTTTTGTCCCGGATATTTTGCGGCGGCAGGCGCAGGGCCTGTAGACTTTCGAATCTATTTCGTGTATACTTTTGCTCAGAAAGCAGCACTTACAAGGAGGCAGACCACTATGGCAAGCAATTTCGAGTTCTACTCCCCCACCCGGGTCATCTTCGGCAAAGGCACCGAACAGCGCGTGGGCGCGCTGGTGCGCGAATACGGCGGCACCCGTGTCCTCATCGTCTACGGCGGCAAGAGCGCCGTCCGCTCCGGTGTGCTGGACCGGGCCGAAAATTCTCTGGCCGAGGCCGGCATTTCCATCTGGACGCTGGGCGGCGTCGTGCCGAACCCCCACCTCGACAAGGTCTACGAGGGCATCCGCATCGGCAAAGAGAACAGCATCGACTTCCTGCTGGCCGTGGGCGGCGGCAGCGTCATCGACACGGCCAAGGCCATCGCCTACGGCCTGGCCGAGCCGGAAAAGGACGTCTGGGAGCTGTACGAACACACCCGCACGGCCAGGAAGTGCCTGCCGGTGGCCAGCATCCTGACCATCGCGGCGGCGGGCAGTGAAACATCCAACAGCAGCGTCATCACCCGGGTGGACACCCACCAGAAGCGGGCCTACAACGACGACATCAGCCGCCCGAAGTTCGCCCTCATGGACCCCGAGCTCACCAAGACCCTGCCCGACTATCAGACCGAGTCCGGCTGCGCCGACATCATGATGCACACCATGGAGCGCTATTTCACCAATGGCGGCAATATGGAGCTGACCGACGCGCTGGCCGAGGGCCTGCTGCGCACCGTGATGAAGAACGCGGTCATCCTCCACACCGACCCGGCCAACTACGAGGCCCGGGCCGAGGTGATGTGGGCGGGCAGTCTCTCTCACAACGGCCTGACCGGCTGCGGCATCGCCTGCGGCGACTTTATGTCCCACAAACTCGAGCACGAGATGGGCGGTATGTTCGACGTGACCCACGGCGCGGGCCTCGCCGCCCTCTGGCCCAGCTGGGCGCGGTACGTCTACAAGGACTGCCTGCCCCGCTTCGTCCGCTTTGCCCGGAACGTCATGGGCGTGACCACCGACGGCACCGACGAGGAGATCGCCCTGAAAGGCATCGACGCCATGGTGGATTTCTACCACAGCATCGGGATGCCCGCCAGCTTCCACGAGCTGGGCATCGACCCCACTGACGCGCAGATCGACGAGATGGCCCGCCGCTGCCTCGAAGCTTGCGGCTCCGCCCTCGGCTCGGCCAAAAAACTCGATCTCGACGACATGATCGCCATCTACCGCGCCGCCAACCACTAAGAAACTTTTTCCCTTCCGCCCGGCACAGAGTATTTTGCTTACTCTGTGCCGGGCATTTCGTTGTCTTTTGTGTGCTTCATCCTGCTTTTTGGCAAAGAAGTGGAAAAGAGAGCGGAAAAACAGGAATATTTGCTTGAATTCCCTTTCATTTTTGTATCTCAGTCAGTATAATGAAGGAATAAAGAGCGCTTCGGTCCTTTTTTTTGCCGAAGCCTCTCTTTCTGAATCGAAACGTTTGGGGTATCAATTTCTATGACGAGAGAAGAGATGCAGGCCCGTCTCAAGGTTTGCCGCGAACTCTATACGGACGTCCGTCTTCTGGACGCAGATACTGTCAGCAGTATCCACGAAGGCACGCGCACCGACCCTTCCGGGCCGGACATCTGCTTTGCCTGCCGGAACAAGAGCGCCTTCTCCCGCCACTGCGCGGCCAAGCTGGCGCTGGCGACCAAGAGCAAAGCCTGCCGTCTGGAATCCTGCGGCACCGACATCGCCCACATCACGGCCCACTACTATGAGGTGGAGGGCAGGCCCTATGTCCTCGAGCTCGTCCAGCGCACCCCCGGGCGCACCACCATCGACCCGGAGGACAGCGAAGCACTGATGAGCGAGGCATCCGGCTACGGCGTCAAGCTCTACCACGACAGCCTCACCTGTGCCTTCAACCGCCGCTATTATGAGGACGTCGTGCAGGGCTTCGAAGGCTCCTTCGGCGTCGCCATCATGGACCTGGACGATTTCAAGATCTACAACGACTCCTGCGGCCATCAGGCCGGCGACCTGGCACTGGAGGTGACGGCGGCGGTCATCCGGGACTGCATTCGTCAGACCGACACCCTCATCCGCTACGGCGGCGACGAATTCCTGCTCATCCTGCCCGGCTGCCCCATCGAGAAGATAAGATCCAAGCTCGAGCAGATACGCGCCCGGGTGCAGACCACAAGCGTCCCCGGCTACCCTCACATCCATCTCTCGCTGAGCATCGGCGGCGTACTGCAGACTGCTGAGGATACCATGGAGACTGCCGTCCACTGTGCCAGCCGCCTGATGTATCAGGCCAAGGAGCACAAGAACACCGTCATCGTGGCCAGCTCCAGCGCGGTGCTGTCGGCCCCGGCCACCCTGCTGCCCAGGCAGAGCCGCCAGCAGATCCTGATCGCCGACGACTCCTCGATGAACCGGATGCTGCTGGCCGAGATACTGGGGACCGACTTCCGCATCCTGGAAGCCTCCAACGGCGAAGAGTGTCTCGAGCAGCTGCGCCACAACCCAGGCGACGTCGCACTGGTGCTGCTGGACATCAATATGCCGGTACTGGACGGCTTCGGTGTGCTGTCGGCCATGAACCGTGACCACTCCATCGAGGACATCCCGGTCATCATGATCTCCAGCGACGACTCCAAGGACATCATCCGCCGGGCCTTCGAGCGGGGCGTCTCCGACTACATCAACCGCCCCTTCGACGCCCGGACGGTCTACCGCCGGGCTTTCAATACCATCAGGCTCTACGCCAAGCAGCGGCGTCTGGTGCGGATGGTGTCAGCCCAGACCCGCAAGCAGGAGCACAACACCACTATGCTGGTCAATGTGCTGAGCCAGATCGTGGAGTTCCGCAACGGTGAGAGCGGCTCCCACGTCCGCCACATCCGCATCCTGACCGAGAAGATCATGGCCCAGCTGCTGCGCAAGACCGATAAATACTCCCTCTCTTCCGAGGAGCAGGACAACATCACTCTCGCCTCGGTCCTGCACGACATCGGCAAGATCGCCATCGACGAGAAGATCCTGAACAAGCCCGGCCGCCTGACGCCGGAGGAGTTCGCCGTCATCAAGACCCACACCACCGAGGGCGCGGCCCTGCTCCACCGACTGGAAAATTTCGACACCGAACCGCTTTTGCAGACGGCCTGCGACATCGCCCGCTGGCACCACGAGCGGTGGGATGGCCGGGGCTATCCGGACGGCCTGGCAGGCGACGACATCCCCATCGGGGCGCAGCTGGTCTCGCTGGCCGACGTCTACGACGCGCTGACCAGTGAGCGCTGCTACAAAAAAGCCTTCCCCCACGAAAAGGCCGTGCAGATGATACTGGGCGGCGAGTGCGGCACCTTCAATCCCCTGCTGCTGGAATGTCTCAAGGACATCGAGGGCAGTTTGCAGGCAGAGCTGAAAAAGGACTACCAGTCCGACCCCGCTGAACTCGAAATATAAACGAAGCGCACCCCTTCTCCATACAGAAGCAGAAGGGGTGCGCTTTTCTATGTCTGCCGAAAGTTTTCAACAACACAAAACTTCATCCTCTCATCACAAATTTCCATCATCCTTTTTTGAGGGGCTGTCAAACCTGCGTGAATGGGGTCGTTTCCTGCGTGAATCGCTGTGTCTAAGCCCCGATGGTTATGTTATAATATGGTCATAAGGGAGGAACTTGAGGATGGAGCTTCGATTTGCGGTCGTAGAAGACCGCCTGCCCGACGCTCAGCGGTTGGAGAGCCTTTTGCGGCTGGCTTTCGGCGGCGGGCAACCATTGGTCTGTGACCATTATGAGAGCGGTGACGCCTTTCTGGCGGCGTTCCCCTCAAAAAATTATCAGGTCGTTTTTCTCGACATCTGCATGGAAGGCACCAACGGCATCGAGACGGCGCGCATCCTGCGCCGGGCCGACCCCGACCTTCTGCTGGTGTTCGTGACCTCGTCCCCGGAATACGTATGGGACGCATTCCCCGTCCACCCCTTCGACTATCTGCTCAAGCCCTACCGGGAAGAAAAGCTCTTCCAGCTGGCCGACGAGCTGCGGCGGGTGCTCTTCCGGGCCGAACCGGAGCTGGAAGTCCGCATCGCACGGCAGCAGGTACATCTCCCCCTGCGGAAGATCCAGTACGCCATGGCCCAGAACCACTACGTCCGCATCGTCAGCGACGACGGCGAGTGCCGGACCGTCTCCACCTTCTCCCAGGTGGAGCAGCTGCTGCGGGCGCAGGAGAACTTCATCGTCTGCAACCGGGGCGTCATCCTGAACATGGACAAGGTGCTCCGGCTGGACAGCGACTGCTTCGAGATGCTGGACGGCACCCGCCTGCCCGTGCGCCAGAAGGACAAGAACACCCTGTTCGCCCAGTTCACACAATATCAGTTCCGCCATATGCGGCGGGAGCTATGACGCCGAGAGGAGGCCCGACCTTGGACTTTTCTTTATTTGGACGCTATTTTCTGGACCTCGCCGTCTTCTACCCAGGGGCATTCCTCTGCCTCGCGCCCCTGTGGGAGCATGTGAAAGCACCCCGGCGCACCGCTGTGCTGGCAGCCACTCTCGTCACGGTCATCTGCCTTGCAGCGGCGGCCCTCTGCGCCATCTTCGAGCTGGACAGCAATATCCTGCTTCTGCCCACCCTGCTGGCGGCGTTCTGGCTGCTGCGCTGGCGGGTGGGTCCGGAAGTTTCCGTGAGCCAGACCGCCTTTCTCTTCGCCGTCTCCGGCGTCATGACGGCGGTCTGCACCCTGCTTTCCACGGTGCTCAACGCCCGGGCTGAGGTGGGCAACGACGCCCCGGCCTGTCTCGTCTCCACCTCCCTGCTCAAGCTGGGGCTCTCGGCAGTGCTCTGCATCATCTTCTGGTTCACCGCCGTCCAGTGGAGCCGCTGGCTGCTGCGGGAGTACCGGGGCGAAGCCTTCTGGCAGTCGGCGTGGCCGTTGCCCACCATCTACGCGGCTTTCCTCGTCTTCTGCATGCCGCTGGACCCGGCCGTCGTGCTCATCAACCGTCTGATGATCATTTCCGTCCTGGCCGTATCCATCTCTCTGCTGGGCATCTTTTTGCTGCTGTACGAGATGTATCAGGTGGCCCGGGAGTACACCCGCAGCGCCCAGCTCGACCGGGAAAACCAGCTTCTTGCCGTGGAATCCCGCCGCTACACCGAGCTTCGGACCTATATGGAGCAGACGCGGCATCTCCGCCACGACTTCCGCCAGCACCTCCACGTCATCGCCGGACTCACCGAGGCCGGGCAGGTGGATGAGCTGAAAAATTACCTGCACCAGTACGAATCCGAGCTGAGCGAGGAGCGCCCCACCCTCTGCGCGAATCCTGCCGTGGACGCTCTGGCCGGTCACTACGACCACGAGGCCCACAGCCTCGGCGTGCCGGTGGACTGGCGGCTGGAACTGCCCCGCCAGCTGGCCATCCCGGAGGCTGACTTCTGCATGATGCTGGGCAACCTGTTGGAAAATGCTCTCCACGCCAGCCAGAAGCTGCCGCCCGAACAGCGGCAGGTGAAGGTGCTGGCCCGGATGCTGAGCCCCGCCATGCTGGGCCTGCTGGTGGAGAACCGCTATGACGGTGTGCTCAAGCGCCAGCAGGGCACCCTCCACTCCACGAAACACGACGGAATGGGCATCGGCCTCGTCTCCATCCAGACGGCCGTTTCCAGATATGGCGGTTCTATGACCGTCGAGACCGAGAACGGTTTGTTCCGGGTGAATATTTTATTGAACCTTTAACCTCTCAGTCTCGCATTCGCAATGACGGAGAGGTTGACACAGCTAATTAAAGGAGGACTCCACCATGAAAATGACCCGACGCAATTTCCTCAGCGCTTCCGCTCTCACACTGTTGTCCTGCCAGCTGGCCCCTGCCGCCAGGGCAGACTGCCTTCTGTCCGACCTTTTCCACGGCGCAGACACCGCCCTGCCGCCGAAGCCTCTGACGGCAAAAGTTGTGGATGCCAACCCCTTTATGGGCCGCAGCGAGTCAAACATCCACCACGACTGCTACAACACCGACTCCACCGACGCCGTCCTCCCCGTAGGCATCTGCCCCGAGGTCAACGTGGCAATGGAAAAGACGAACCCCAACGCCTCCCCGGCCATCTTCTTCGACAACTTCGATAACCCCGTCAGCCCGTTCCTCGGCGGTCTGGCCATCCGCGACCTCGACGCAGAAGAAGTCCGCACCATCGGCTTTTTCTCTCCCGCCAGGCACGACGGCGGTGGCTATCTCATCCAAAGCTCCTATTCCTTTGTGGACGGGCGCAACCTCATCGTCTGCCCCACCAGCCACAACCATGTGCTGATGCTTCGTGCCACCGACGAGAAGGGTACGCCTCTGCCGGTTTTCGAAAAGGTACTGGACATCAACATCAAAGAGGCCGCCGAGCGGGTGCTTGGCCGCAGCCTCGAGCAGAACCTGCTCTCCATCGTCTTTGACTACGACGGCAACCTCTGGTTCGTCACCGGCGGCTTCCGCATCTACCCCAGCCGCGGCCAGCAGGGCGCGATGGGCTACATCTCCCACAATGCCATCGAAACCATCCTTGCCGGCGGCACCGCCGACCTCGACCACGAAGTCCATGTCTACGCTCCCGCTCCGGGCGAGGGTGCTGAAAACGGCATTGCCTCCTGCCGGGAGGGTGCGGTCATCCTGACGAACCTTGCCTGCTACCTGCTGCGTGCCAACGGCGGCGTTGAAGTCGTCTGGCGCACCCCCTACGACAGCGTGGGCGCAAAAGACAGCCGCGAAGGCGCTGCCACCACCGGCGGCGGTCTGGCATGGGGCGGCGGCTGCTCGCCCTCTCTGAGCCGGGAGCTGGTCTTCTTTACCGACAACCTCGAGACCGTCAGCCTGATGGCTGTGGACATCCGCACCGGCGAAGTCGCCGCCAGCCACCCGGTCATCGACGAGCTGCCCGCCAATATGCCGGTGTCGGTGGAAAATTCGGCTATCGTCTACGACCACGGCAATGGCCGGGTCAGCACCATCGTCTGCAACTGGTTCGGCGCAGGCAGCCCCAACCTCGCAAAGCCCGACAGTGACTCTTCCATCCAGAGCTACGAGAACATCTACGACCGCAACTGGCTGCTCAAGGGCAACTGCATGATCATGCCCGGCGTCGAACGGGTGGACACCATCCGCACCGCCGACGGCTGGATCATGAAGAGCATCTGGTGCCGCGACGACCTCAGCGACACTTCCATGATGAAGCTCTCCACCGCCACCGGCTACATCTACGGCTTCGTACAGGACGTGGACAGCGGCATGTGGCAGTACATCGTGCTGGACTTCGACACCGGAAAGACCGTCCTCACTGTGGACGTCGCCTCCCTCTACGGTTACAACAACATGGCCATCGGCATGTACGCGGGCCGTGACGGCAACAAGCTCTACTGCCCCACCGGCTACAAAGAGCTGCTCCGCCTGCAGGACCGCTTCGTCTTCCTGCCTGAGATGCCCTACCGGAAGGTCGATCTGGACAAGACCTCCCGCCGGGTGCTTTCGGCGGCAGAGTTCCAGGCCGCAGGCGGCACCGGCACCCCCGCAAGCTGGCTCCACACCGCCACCCTCGACAACCTCCACCCCGCGACGACTGTTTCTTTCCGCATCAACGGTCTGACTGGAAATGCCGCCGACTATAAGCTCTTCGCCCTCGGCACGGATGGCCGCTACCGTGAGGTGTCCGACTGGCACTTCGACGATGCCCCGGCCCGTCTCAGCGCGAAGAAGGTCTACAACGTCTGCCTCACCGCACAGGACGGCGGCAGCTTCGACCTCTCGCCCGACGCCAAGGAAGTCACCCTTTCCATCGTTCTGGCCCGCTGAATCTGACAAAGCAGGAGGACTCCCGCCATGAAAATGACCCGCCGCGATTTCCTCAAGCTCTCCTCTGCCGCTGCCGCCGCCTGCGGCGTCACGCTGCTGCCGGCCCAGAAAGCCGATGCGGCTTCTGCCATCCAGACCCTGCTGGAAGAAGCTTATCTCTACGCCTTCCCGCTGGTGCTCGTGGACGCCACCAAGACCGTCTCCACCAACACGAAGACCGCTTCCGCCAGCCGCGCCCCCGTCAACCAGTTCATCCACGCCCGGAAGCTGCTGGACGCTTCCAGCCGCACGGTCGTCAGCCCCAATGTGGACACCATCTACACGCAGGCGTGGCTGGACGTCAGCGCCGAGCCTCAAATCTACGTCGTGCCGGAGGCCGACCGCTTTTTCAACGTGCAGGTACTGGACGCATGGACGAACACCGCCGCCGTGCTGGAAGCACCCGGGGCCTACGCCATCGCCTACTCGAGCTGGGAGGGCACGCTGCCCGAGGGCGTCCGGCGCATCGACATTCCCACCCGGACGGTCTGGACCATCGCCCGCATCATGCTCTCCGGGCCGGACGACCTGCCGAACGTGGCGGCGCTTCAGGGCCGGATGCAGCTGATGCCCCTCTCGGCCTACCCCGCCGGGCTGGCCGCTGCGCCGGAAGGGAGCTATTCTCCGGAGAACGATTTCGTCCCGGTGCAGAAGGTACTCGCCATGACGCCGCAGGAGTTTTTCGACACCGCCAACCGGCTGATGGAGACAGACCCGCCCGCCGAGGCGGACGCGCCTCTTCTCCGCAGCCTCGCGGCCCTTTCCGTCGGCCCGGGCCAGCAGTTCGACGCCTCCGCCCTCGGCCCTCTCGGCGGGCTGCGCTGGAAGCGGCTGCTCCTTCAGCTCAAGAGCAGCCTCCGGGCACAGGCAGCACGCTATTCCCGCCAGATGGGCCAGTGGATCTACTATGGCGACCCCATCGGCAATTTCGGCACCGCCTACGACTACCGGACGATGGTCGCCCTGATGGGCCTCGGGGCCAACACCACCGACATCGCCATCTACCCGCGCACCTCCACCGACAGCGCCGGGGCCGACCTTACGGGCCAAAAGACCTACACGCTCCACTTCGACGCCCTCCCGCCCACAGTGGGCAACGGCTTCTGGTCGGTGACGGCCTACGGCGAGGACAACTTCCTCATCGACAATCCCATCAGCCGCTACTGCGTGAACGATCGTTCCGGCCTCCATCGGAACGCCAACGGCTCGGTGGACGTCACCCTCTCCAAGGACGCGCCCGAGGACACTACCAACTGGCTCCCCGTCTCGGACGAAAAATTCCACCTTTTCCTCCGCATCTATAAGCCCGACTGGACGGCGCTGGACAGCTTCCCGCCGCCGGTCATCTCTGTGAAGTAGCAAAAACGCCATCTGCGTCTCGGCGCAGATGGCGTTTTCATCGTTACAGCGTTTTACAGGGTGCTCAGCAGGCGGTGGCCGCCGTTCTGGTCGGCGGCATAGCGGGTGGTGCGGTTGACCTGATTGTCCAGCGGCAGGCCCTCGGCGTAGCGCTTGAGGTTGTGGATGAAGATGTCCACGATGTTGTCCAGCGTCTTGGGCAGGCTGAACTTGCCGGAGTTGTGGGGCGTGATGATAGCGCCCGGCTCGCCCCACAGCGGGTGGTCGGCAGGCAGAGGCTCCGGGTCGGTGACGTCGAGGCCCGCGCCGAAAATTTTGCCGCTGCGCAGGGCCTCCACGAGGGCGTCGCTGTCCACGGTGGTGCCGCGGCCCACATTGATGAGGATGGCCCCGTCCTTGCAGCGGGCGAAGCGCTCGGCGTTGAACATCTTGTTGGTCTCAGGGGTGCCGGGCAGGCTCAGGGCGATGAGGTCGGCCTCGGGCAGCTCCTCGTCCAGCTGGCTCTGGGCCACCACACGCAGGCAGTAGTCCGGGCAGGGCGTGTCGGGGTGGACCGTGCGGCGGACGCCCACCACCTCAGCGCCCAGCATATGGGCGCGGCGGGCGAAGTTGGAGCCGATGTCGCCCATGCCGACGCAGAGCACCCGCGCCCCGGTGATGCCCCTCACGGGGCGGTCAATGGGAGCCCACTGGCGCTGGTTCTGGCGGTCGCGGTAGAGGAACATATCCTTCTGGATGCCCAGCCACATGGCCAGCATCCACTCGCTGATGGCCAGACCGTAGGCGCCGGTGGCGTTGGTCACCATGCAGTTTTCGGGCAGGACGCCGGGCTTCAGGTAGGCGTCGGGGCCGGCGGAGTTGGACTGGAACCACTCGATGTGCTTGTTCTGGCTGATCATCGACACCGGTGCGTTGCCCAGCACGACATCGGCCCAGAGCACATCTTCGGCGTGGACATCGTCCAGCGCGTTGAAACGGAATTCAAATTCCGGCACGGATGCCTCCAGCGCGGCGCGGTGGGCGTCGTTCAGGGGCAGACATACCAAAACTTTTTTGTGCATAAGGATACCCTCACTTCCTGTGTATTCTTCTATAAGAATACTCTCCCCCACCCCGCTCCGCAAGAGGCAAAATGGCCGCTTTCTTAAGAATTCCTTAGGATTTTATCCCACAAATCCCAAGAAGTATGTGATAAGCTGTCCACAATGCAGAAAATCTGCTATACTGATACTATGCAATACAGGAAAGGAATCATAGACTATGCAGACCATCATGATCGTAGAGGATGACCCGGACATCCGGGACGGCGTGCGCATCCTTCTGTCCGGGGAGGGCTACCGCATCCTCGAAGCCGAAAACGGTCCCCGCGCCCTCAGCCTGCTCACACCGGAAGTCGATCTGGTCATCCTCGACATCATGATGCCCGGCATGAGCGGCCTGCGGGTCTGCGAGGAGATCCGGAAGACCTCCACCGTCCCCATCCTCTTTCTCACCGCAAAATCGCAGGAATCCGATAAGCTTCTGGGCCTGACGGCGGGCGGCGACGACTATCTGGCCAAGCCCTTCTCCTTCGCGGAGCTGAGCGCCCGGGTCAAGGCTCTGCTGCGGCGCTACTGCGTCTATCAGGGCAAAGACCAGGCCGAACCTCACCACCCTAGGCCCGACGCCCAGATGCTGGAGCTCCACGGCGTGCGCATCGCGCTGGACTGCAACCGGGTCTGGGTGGACGAGCAGGAGGCCGACCTGACCGAGACCGAGTACAAGATCCTCAAGCTGCTGATGCAGAGCCCCCAGCGCATCTTCCCGGTGCAGGTCATCTACGAGACCGTGTGGGGCGAGCCGTATTTCTACGTCTCCAACGGCACCGTCATGGTGCATATCCGCAATCTGCGGATGAAAGTAGAGCATAACCCTCAGAATCCTCAGCGCATCTGCACTGTCTGGGGCAAAGGCTACCGCTTTGCGGCGCAGGAGGACGGCAATGGCAGCACCTGAAAAGCACGGTCTGGCGAAACAGTTCACCCGGCTCATCGTCCTGTCGGGACTGGCAAGCTTTCTGCTGCTGGGCTTTCTGCAGGTGGTGCTGAACAAGGGCCTCCGTCTTTATTTCGACCAGCCCGAGGTTCAGACCAAAGCTTCCCAGTATCAGGTCAACGAGCTGCAGAACTATATCACCGAAAATTCCCTTTCCAGCACAGACATCAAAAAACTCACCGACTGGACACGGAGACATCGCTATAACCTGTTGGAGCTTTACCGCGACCAGAAGCTCATCTATTCGTCCTACGCCCCCCGCCACTACTACAAGAACAACGACCCGGAGGCCCCTGAGCTGACCGACAGTCACCAGCACGGCCCCTTCTACGACTGGTCGCCCGTCTACACCCTGAACTTCTCGGACGGTGAGATCACGGCCCTGCTCTACTACAACGGTTTCGACGCCTGCTACAGCACCGGCTGTGACCTCCTGCTCATCATCTGCCTCGCATCCTTCCCCCTCTTCTTCCTCTGGGGGAGCCGGGGCATCGTGAAGTACATCGTCCAGCTCAGCGAAGAGATCCAGGCCATGGAGGGCGGCGACCTCGACCACCCCATCACGGTGCAGGGCAGCGACGAGCTGACGACGCTGGCGTCCAGCCTCGACTCCATGCGTCTCACCCTCCGCCAGCAGCACGAGGACGAGGCGGCCGCCGCCGCCAAGGTGAAGAACCTTATCACCGAGATGAGCCACGACCTCCGTACGCCCCTGACCACCCTGCTGCTCTACACCGAGATCCTTCGCCACCGCAAATATGAGACGACGGCGCAGGCCGAAGATTACCTTGCCAAGATCGACACCAAGGCCCGCCAGCTCAAGCAGCTGTCGGACAACCTCTTCGAATACGCCCTCGTCACCCGGGATACCGTGGCCGTCCTCGACCCGCCGGCCCGCTTCTCCCAGATATTCGAGGAGCCGCTGACCGAAATGGTGGGCGAGCTGCAGGAGCGGGGCTTTTCCTGCGCCCTCGAGCTGGGCGAGGAGGACGACACCCTCACCGTAAAAGAGCAGTACGTCCGCCGCATCCTCGACAACATCACCTCGAACCTGCTCAAATACGCCGACCCGGCGCAGGACATTTCCGTCCGCTTCGTCAAAGAGAACGGCAAAGCCGGGCTTGCCTTTGAAGATGCCGTCCTCCCCGGCCAGCACCGCACCGACAGCACGAAGGTCGGCCTCACCAGCATCGAGACCATGATGGAAAAGATGCACGCAGAATGCCGCATCGAGCAGAGCGGCGAACGCTTTTGCATCACGCTGCTGTTTCCCATCACCATCTGAAATCGCTTCTTTAGTCCCCTCCATGAGGGGATTTTTCTTTTCCTGCAAAGGCTCTCCCTTTGGGAGAGCTGGCGCGAAGCGCCTGAGAGGGCAAGGCAGCTACAGCAGAGCCGCCGCACTGCGATAAGCAAGCTCTTTTGTCAGAGCGATCCTATCGCTGTGACTGAACTTTTTCTTCAGCATCCTTGCCCTCTCCGTCACCTGCGGTGACACCTCTCCCAAAGGGAGAGGCTTTTACGTCCTGTGAAACTTTTTCATAAAAAATTCAAACCTCTTAAGTCCTTCTTAATAAATTTCTCGGGCATTTCCTAAGATTTGGAATGTATACTTCTCCCTGTCAGACGGGGAGAAGTGCTCCCCGCGAAATCTCTTAGGAGGGGCAAATCACCATGCTATCGAAAAAGAAACCACAGGACAAGGTCGATCCGGAATATCTCGTCGGCCTTGACACGGCCTCTGCCCAGCCGGCTCCGGCGGGCGTGAAGAACGACTGAATAAACCGAAGACGCCCTTTCCATCGGGGAAGAGCGTCTTCTGCTTTTATCTTACGATTTACTGCATCAGGCTGGACCAGTCGAAGCCGCTGCAGCAGGACAGCGCCGCAAATCGTCAAAACTCCGATCGGCACCGTTCATCTTCCTGTTTTTCACTCACGCAACAAAAGTGCAAAAAAAGAAAGACACCGCACAAACTGTGCAGTGTCTTTTTGGTGGAGAATACCGGGATCGAACCGGTGACCTCTTGCATGCCATGCAAGCGCTC
>OMDJ01000703.1_pt1 | contig 19918 bp, 10 predicted proteins | sample 1645211 | NCBI WGS metagenome assembly OMDJ01 (sample SAMEA103958142, study PRJEB25191) | human gut metagenome | biome: human-associated habitat [ENVO:00009003]; feature: intestine environment [ENVO:2100002]; material: feces | place: Germany | collected 2013/2015 | reverse complement strand
GATGTGGCATAGCTGGATTTCCTCCTCAAGAAATAGCTCCACTATTTGCTAAAGCCACAACTACAGAGAATATCCACCTCCCACAACGGTTCTGGGATTTATTAGGAAAAATCCCATAACACTTTATTTATCAAAAGATTATATTGTTAATTATTTATTTCTAAAAGATTAGTTTTAACGCTCTGTTAAAACTAATCTTTTAGAAACAGATCACTTGTTCTTTGCTGATAAAGAACAAGTGATCTGCAAAAAAACGTTCAACCTAAAACTTTCAAATTAACAATGTTAATTAGATTACTACTTCCCAGAGCACTTCCTTAGCAAGAAAAAACAAATTAAAAGAAATAAACCATCCGAATATTTTGCTTATTCAAAATAAAATTCTACTTTTGCATCCGCAATTCGGGGTGTAGCTCAGCCCGGTTAGAGTACGCGTCTGGGGGGCGTGTGGTCGCTGGTTCGAATCCAGTCACCCCGACTGGTTAAAGAGGTTAGAAACCGAATGGGTTCTAACCTCTTTTTATTTTAGAAAACAATGAAAGAAGATCCTAGACATATCCATATCAGTGAATACAGTTATCCTCTTTTGGATGAACGTATTGCTAAATTCCCGTTGCCTACCCGCGACCAGTCCAAACTCTTAATATACCGTCGTGGAGAAGTTAGTGAAGATGTTTTCACGTCTTTGCCGGAATATCTGCCACAAGGCAGCCTGATGATATTCAATAATACAAAAGTCATTCAGGCACGCCTCCATTTTCGAAAAGAGACGGGAGCACTGATCGAAGTGTTTTGTCTTGAACCGATCCAGCCAAACGATTATGTCTTAAATTTCCAACAGACAGCACATGCCGCCTGGCTTTGCATGATCGGCAATCTGAAGAAATGGAAAGACAGACAGTTGAAACGCGAAATGACCGTCAAAGGATTCCCCATTACTCTGACCGCTACCCGAGGAGAATGCAAAGGAACCAGCCATTGGGTAGATTTTGCATGGGATAATCCGGAAGTGACGTTTGCCGATATCCTTGAAGTATTCGGAGAACTTCCTATTCCTCCTTACTTAAACCGGGATACGGAAGAAAGTGACAAGGAGACTTATCAGACTGTTTATTCTAAGATTAAAGGTTCGGTAGCTGCGCCTACGGCGGGATTACATTTTACTCCACGAGTATTGGATGCTCTTCAAGAAAAAGGGATTGATCTTGAAGAATTAACTCTACATGTAGGAGCAGGCACATTCAAACCTGTAAAAAGTGAAGAAATCGAAGGTCACGAAATGCACACGGAATATATATCGGTCAACCGGAGCACCATCAAAAAACTGATTGACCACGACGGTTGTGCTATTGCAGTAGGGACTACTTCTGTACGGACTCTGGAAAGCCTGTATCACATTGGAGTTACATTGGCTGAAAATCCGTATGCTACGGAAGAAGAACTACGTGTCAAACAATGGCAGCCTTATGAAAAGTACGACCAGATTCCTCCCGTTGTTGCGTTGCAAAAGATATTAGGATATCTCGACAGGAATGGTTTAGAAACCCTTCACACCAGTACACAGATTATCATAGCACCGGGATACAATTATAAAATAGTGAAAGCGATGGTTACTAATTTCCATCAGCCGCAAAGTACCTTGCTGCTTTTGGTTTCAGCTTTTGTAAAAGGGAATTGGCGCACTATTTATGATTATGCACTGGCGCATGATTTCCGGTTCCTAAGTTATGGAGATTCTTCTTTATTAATACCATAAGATATTCTTCTCTCCAAAAGATTTTACGCAATATAAAAGACACTATGCCAAGCGATAATAACCAGGAAATGTTCCCTATCGTAGACGAACAGGGAAATATCACCGGAGCTGCCACTCGCGGAGAATGTCACAGCGGTAGCAAACTGCTTCATCCGGTAGTTCACCTTCACGTATTCAATGCCCAAGGAGACATCTACTTACAGAAACGCCCCGAATGGAAAGACATTCAACCGGGGAAATGGGATACGGCTGTAGGCGGACATATTGATTTGGGCGAAAGCGTAGAAATCGCCCTAAAGAGAGAAGTCCGTGAAGAATTAGGCATCACAGACTTCACTCCCGAGCTTCTCACCAGTTATATTTTTGAATCCAGCCGTGAAAAAGAGCTTGTTTTTGTCCACAAAACCGTTTATGAGGAAGAAATCCATCCCAGCGACGAACTGGACGGTGGACGATTTTGGAAGATCGAAGAAATAAAAGAAAATCTGGGTAAAGGAATCTTCACTCCCAACTTCGAAGAAGAGCTGAAAAAAGTCTCTCTTATTCCTTCTCTATCCAAGTAATAATCTTTTCAGAGAACGGACTTTCTTTCGGAGACACAACTCCCGCCCAATGTCCGTTCTCATCAATCATAAACTTCTGAAAGTTCCACTGAACCGGTGCACTTTCTTTTCCATTCTGTTTTTTCTCCGTCAACCATTGATAAAGAGGAGCCATATCTTTTCCTTTAACGGAAATCTTAGCCATCATCGGAAAAGTAACATCATAGTTCAAAGAACAGAACTTGGCTATTTCCTCATTACTACCCGGTTCTTGTCCCATAAAGTTATTCGCCGGAAAACCGATAACAACAAAGTCTTTTTCTTTATATTTCTCATATAGTTTTTCCAGTTGAGCATACTGGGGCGTCAGCCCACACTTAGATGCCACGTTGACTACCAGCACTTTCTTACCTTTCAGTGAAGAAAGAGGAAAGTCCTTACCATCAATAGTTTTCACTGTAAAATCATAAAAAGACTTGTTTTGCGCTTCCGAAGAAATTGCAAACAACAGGCTTACCATCATCAAGACGAATGTTTTCATGCTGAATATACATTTAGTTTGTTTTTATATTAAACGAGTAAACTGAAAGAAATGTTTGTTCAGCAGTGAAACAAGAACTATGATTTTACATCTTTCAATTCCCCAATCCGTCACTTCACCCCACAATCTTTCCGCTTCATTTATTCTTAGTGATAACGGATGAAGATAGGCCGTAATTTTGTACTGTGAAATAATAATACAACGAAAGTCATGTTTACAGCTATTGTACGTTTTTCAATCAAGAAGAAACTATTTGTAGGACTCACTACTCTCTTCCTGTTTATCGGAGGTATCTATGCGATGCTGACACTACCTATTGATGCCGTGCCCGACATTACCAATAATCAGGTACAAATAGTGACCGTATCCCCTACACTCGCGCCACAAGAGGTGGAACAACTCATCACTATGCCTATCGAAATAGCGATGAGCAATATTATGAATGTCGAAGATATCCGTTCTGTCAGCCGCTTCGGGCTATCGGTCGTAACGGTCGTTTTTAAAGAAAGTGTCCCCACACTCGATGCACGGCAGTTGATAAATGAACAAATACAAAGCGTAACAAGCGAAATTCCCTCCGAACTCGGAACACCGGAGATGATGCCCATCACTACCGGTCTGGGAGAGATTTACCAGTATATATTGAAGGTAGCTCCCGGATATGAGAAGAAATATGACGCAATGGAACTCCGCACCATTCAAGATTGGATGGTGAAACGTCAGTTGTCCGGTATACCCGGTATAGTAGAAATCAATAGTTTCGGCGGTTACCTGAAACAATATGAAGTAGCCGTCGATCCGGACGCCCTGTTTTCTTTGAATATCACTATCGGCGAGGTGTTCGAAGCACTTAGCAGCAACAACCAAAATACCGGAGGAAGCTACATTGAGAAGATAAAGAATGCCTACTATATCCGGTCGGAAGGTATGATTACCCGCATCAAGGATATTGAACAGATTGTAGTGACCAACCGGAATGGGATTCCGGTACATATCAGTGATGTAGGAGTTGTCCGCTTCGGTTCTCCAAAGCGTTTCGGTGCCATGACCAAGGATGGTGAGGGCGAGTGTGTCGGCGGAATTGCCATGATGCTGAAAGGTGCCAACGCAAATGTAGTGACTCAAGAACTCGAAAAACGGGTAGAAAAAATACAGCAGCTATTACCCGAAGGAGTCAGTATAGAACCTTACTTGAACCGTTCGGAACTGGTAAACCGGAACATCTCTACGGTTGTCAACAACCTGATTGAAGGAGCGGTTATCGTCTTCCTTGTACTCATCCTCTTCCTCGGCAACCTCCGTGCCGGACTGATTGTCGCATCCGTCATCCCGCTGGCAATGCTCTTCGCTTTTATCATGATGCGTGTATTCAATGTCACCGCCAATCTAATGAGTCTCGGTGCCATTGACTTTGGTATTGTAGTAGATGGCTCTATCGTTATATTGGAAGGTATCCTCGCCCACATTTACGGAAAACAATTCCGAGGCCGCACACTGACCCGCAAGGAGATGGACAAAGAAGTGGAAAAAGGAGCTTCTGGCGTTGCACGTTCGGCCACTTTTGCAGTGTTGATTATCCTTATCGTCTTCTTCCCCATCCTTACATTGAACGGGATTGAAGGGAAATACTTCACCCCCATGGCTAAAACACTTGTGTTCTGCATTATCGGAGCCTTAATTCTCTCACTGACTTATGTTCCTATGATGGCCTCCCTCTTTCTGAAGCATACCATTGTTGTGAAACCCACCCTTGCCGACCGCTTCTTCGAGAAACTGAACAAGATCTACCAGCACACCCTGCGTGCCTGTCTTCGTTACAAATGGCGTACCGTCATCGTAGCCTTCTCTGCACTGATCGGTTCACTTTTTCTCTTTACCCGCCTGGGAGCAGAATTCATTCCTACTTTGGACGAAGGAGATTTTGCCATGCAAATGACACTACCCGCAGGAAGTTCGCTGACCGAAAGTATCGAAGTATCCCGCTTGGCAGAGAAAGCATTAATGGATAAATTCCCTGAAATCAAACATGTTGTAGCCAAAATAGGAACGGCGGAAGTTCCCACCGACCCGATGGCAGTGGAAGATGCCGATGTGATGATTATCATGAAACCATTCAAAGAGTGGACAAGTGCCGGAAGCCGTGCAGAAATGGTGGATAAAATGAAAGACGCACTTGCTCCGCTCTCCGAACGTGCCGAATTCAATTTCTCGCAACCGATACAGCTTCGCTTCAACGAGCTGATGACGGGAGCAAAAGCAGATATTGCCATCAAATTATATGGAGAAGACACGCACGAATTATATGAAAGAGCCAAAGAAGCAGCTACCTTTGTAGAAAAAGTGCCGGGAGCAGCGGATGTCATCGTTGAGCAGACAATGGGATTACCCCAATTAGTAGTGAAATACAACCGTGGCAAAATAGCCCGTTACGGCATCAACATACAAGAGCTTAACACCATTATCCGAACTGCCTATGCCGGAGAGTCAACAGGTGTAATCTTTGAAAACGAACGGAGATTCGATCTCGTGGTACGGCTTGACCAGGAGAAAGTGGCCGACTTGAATCTTGATAAGTTGTTTGTACGCACTTCGGAAGGAATTCAAATCCCTGTTGGAGAGGTAGCAAGCATCGACCTTGTCAGTGGGCCACTGCAAATCAACCGGGATGCAACCAAACGACGCATCGTCATCGGTGTTAATGTGCGTGACGCAGACATCCAGCAAGTTGTCGCCAATATTCAAGAGACACTGGACAAGAACATCAAACTGAAGCCGGGATATTACTTCGAATACGGCGGCCAGTTCGAAAACTTGCAAAATGCCATCAATACCTTACTGGTGGTCATCCCCGTGGCATTAATGCTCATTCTATTGATTCTGTTTTTCGCATTCAAGAACATCACCTATACCCTGATGGTATTCTCAACCGTCCCCCTATCGCTCATCGGTGGTATCGCCGCACTTTGGCTACGCGGACTTCCGTTTAGCATATCGGCCGGAGTAGGATTCATCGCTTTGTTCGGGGTGGCAGTATTGAATGGTATCCTGATGGTAAATCACTTCAACGAACTTCGTAAACAAAATACCTATTCCATGACTACAAACCAGATTATCAAAAGAGGGACTCCACACTTACTCCGTCCTGTATTCCTGACAGGACTGGTTGCATCTCTGGGATTCGTCCCGATGGCAATAGCCACTTCAGCCGGCGCAGAAGTACAACGTCCGTTGGCAACAGTGGTCATCGGTGGCTTGATTATTTCTACCGTACTGACTTTACTCATCATTCCGGTGTTTTACAAAATTGTAAATTCATTTGCTACCTGGAGACGTCCGGGAATCAAACTGCGCCGGCCTTTCGGGGGATTGTGTCTCCTGTTCTTGTTTCTTCCCGCGTTCGTTTCCGCTCAACAGACACAAACAGTCAGTCTCGAACAGGCGATAGAAATAGCCAAACAAAATCATCCTCGCCTGAAAATAGCCAATAATGCTATTCAACAAGCCAAAGCCACTCGCGGAGAAGTGATAGAAGCAACGCCTACCTCGTTCAGCTATTCCTGGGGTCAACTTAACGGAGAAAACAAAAAAGACAAGGAACTGGCTTTCGAGCAAAGCCTGGGCTCTCTTCTAACGCCATTCTACAAGAATGCGTTAGTCAACCGTCAGGTAAAAACGAACACCTATTATCGGCAGATGGTAGAGAAAGAAATCACAGCAGAAGTGAAAAGGGCGTGGGCCTACTACCAATATGCCACTAATCTCTGTTCAATGTATCGGGATCAGGATAAAATGGCAGAAGAACTGCAGCGCATCGGAGAATTACGATACCAACAAGGAGAGATCACCTTGCTAGAGAAAAATATGATGACCACCATAGCTGCCGATCTGCATAACCGCTGGTTCCAAGCAAAAGAAGAAGAGAAAATGGCATTGGCACGTTTCCAATGGAGTTGCTACTCCAACGATCCCATTGTTCCGGTGGATTCCACTTTATCCTTATTCTATACCGGCATTTCGGATGGAAACCTGTCGGGAGCACATACTGCCTACTTTCAAAGCCAGGCAGATGAAGCGAAAGCAATGCTCCGTGTAGAGCAGAGCCATTTCTTTCCTGAAATCAGTGTGGGGTATACTCGTCAGGACATTCTCCCACTTAAGAATCTGAATGCCTGGATGATCGGGGTTTCTTTCCCCATCTACTTCCTGCCACAAAAGAGCAAAGTGAGGCAGGCACGGCTAACTGCCACTTCAGCGCAAATACAGGCAGATGCCAACATCCGGGAGTTAAGAAATAAGACACTCGAACTGGAAGCATCCCTCCGCAGATATAACGAGAGTTTACGATATTATACCTCTTCTGCCTTGAAAGAAGCGGACGAACTGACAAAGGCAGCCAACCTGCAATTGCAGCAGAGCGAAACAGGCATTGCCGAATATATACAGTCGATAACCACCGCCAGAGAGATCCGCAGAGGCTATATTGAAACAGTCTACCAATACAATATTGCTGCACTGGAATATGAACTTTTCAAGTAGGTGGAAGATCGAGACATTGAATGACATACATCACCCAGAATAATTATTATAAAACATAAGATATGAAAAAGATAGTTTATCCCATCCTTTTACTAGTTCTAACGGCTTGCAAAGGAAACCAGCAAACTACAAATAACGAATCCGCCGCAATTCCCGTTGCCGAAACGATAGCAGATACCATCGCACAACCCGAAGTGGATGCCATCACTTCAGCTACCTCAAAGCCTAATCAGGTTTCGTTCAACGGACGAATCGTTCTTCCTCCTCAACGTCAGGCAACCATTGCTTTGACCATGGGAGGCATTGTAAAAAAAGCTTCTCTGCTTCCAGGGCAATGGGTGGCTGTAAACAGTGTAATCGCCACGTTAGAGAATCCGGAGTTCATCACCCTGCAACAAACTTATCTGGACAGTCACGCACAGACCGAATATCTCTTAGCTGAATACAAACGGCAAAAAAATCTGTCTGCCGAACAAGCAGCTTCTCAAAAGAAATTCCAGCAAAGTAAAGCGGACTTTCTCTCCATGAAGAGTCGCCAGGACGCCGCTGCTGCACAACTTTCTCTTTTAGGCGTTCAAACGGAGGCATTACTTAAGAACGGAATACAACCGCTACTGGAAGTCAAAGCCCCCATTAGTGGTTATGCCGCTAATGTAGCGATGAATATCGGCAAATATATCAATCCAGGAGAAGCACTTTGCGAACTTATCGATAAAAGCAGCCCGATGCTTTGCCTGACTACTTACGAGAAAGATCTCGCAGACATACAAGTCGGCAGCCCGGTACAGTTTCGTGTAAACGGAATGGGGACACAAACCTTTCACGGTATCGTGATTTCCATCGGACAAAAAGTAGACGAAACCAATCGTTCGCTCGAAGTATATGCTTCCATCAAGGAGGAAAATGTACAATTCCGCCCCGGTATGTACGTCACGGCACACATTCAAAAACAATAATTGACCAACTGTGACAACAGCATTGACATTTTATAACCGGTAACTCATAATTTACCACTATCTTTGTTGTATGATAGCCAAAGCAATAAAAAAAGATAAATATATACTTTCCACAGTCATCATCTCCTTGGCGGTTGCTGTACTGATTCATTTTCCTGAATCAGTATCTCTTTTCGACCGTTTCGAAAGTCATTCCTTATTCCCAGGGATGAAGTTTATAGATGTGGCAAACGAAATACTTTTTACCTTTCTATCGCTATTGTTACTTTTTGCCATCAATACCCGTTTGTTTCATTTCAATCAGGCGTCCATTAAAATTACAGGGACAAAGATTTTGCTTTCCTTTATCGTGACATGGATATTGAGCAACTTGTCAGGACAGTTTTTTGTTTTCCTTCACAGAACGTTTGATATTCCGGCCATCGATGCCATGGTACATCATTATTTGCATCCATTGCGGGATTTCATTGTGGCATGTCTCGTCACCAGCAGCTGCTGCATCATTCATCTTATATTCAAGCAACAACTGGTACTTATTGAAAACGAACAGCTTCAGGCAGAGAATCTCCGCAATCAGTATGAAGTTCTGAAGAATCAGCTGAACCCACACATGCTGTTCAACTCGCTGAATACCCTGCGTTCGCTGGTACGCGAAAATCAAGATAAAGCGCAGGATTACATTCAGGAACTCTCCCGGGTACTAAGGTATACTTTACAAAGTAATGAGTCACAATGTGTCAGTCTCCGGGAAGAAATGGAATTTGTTTCCGCTTATATATTTCTATTAAAGATGCGTTTTGAGAACAATCTACAATTCGACATACAGATAAGCAATGCCTACGAAGAATATCTCCTCCCTCCAATGGCGGTGCAAGTGTTGATTGAGAATGCAGTAAAGCACAACGAAATCAGCAACCGAAAGCCGTTGACTATTCATATCACGACGGACGATAACGGCAATTTGTCTATCAGCAACGATATTCAGCCCAAATGGACTGCAACTTCCGGAACCGGTATCGGACTTGCCAACCTTGCCAAACGATACAGGCTCTTGTTTAAACGGGATATACAAATAACGGAGGACAGAGAGTTTACAGTTTGTATTCCTTTGATTGAAAAATCACAACTAGAACAATAACCACCATGAAGATTGTCATTATAGAAGACGAAAAAGCAGCAGTACGAAACCTGACTTCACTGCTTAATGAAATAAAACCGAATGGAGAAATCGTGACCATACTGGATAGTATCAGTTCCACTATCGAATGGTTCAGTTCTCATCCGATGCCGGAACTGGTATTCATGGATATTCACCTGGCAGATGGTTCCGCCTTCGAGATATTCAATCATATCAATATTACTTGTCCGATTATCTTTACAACTGCCTATGATGAATATGCATTACGCGCATTCAAAGTAAACAGCATCGACTACTTATTAAAACCCATCGGTAAGGAAGACATAGAACATGCTTTCGATAAGCTCCAAGGTTTACAAGATGCTGCTGACAAACACCAGTTTCCTTTTCCACAACAGGAGAATGAGCTACTGAAACTGATACATTCACTCCAAAAGCAGGAAAACTATAAAAGTCATTTCCTTATTCCTACCAAAGGACACAAACTATTGCCTGTTTCTGTAGATATGATACAATTGTTTTATATTAAGGACTGTCAGGTCAAAGTAGTCTTAACCGATGAAACCGAATACTGTTTCTCTCAAACATTAGATGAACTTACGGAGTGTCTCAATCCTTCTCTTTTCTTTCGGGCTAACCGCCAATATCTTATTTCGCGAGAAGCTATCAAAGATATTGACTTATGGTTCAACAGCCGACTGTCCATCAACTTGTATTATTCAGGAATCAAAGAAAAAATACTTGTCAGTAAAGCCCGAGTAGCAGAATTTAAAGAGTGGTTCTCTAAGAGAAAGCGTTGATTCCGAGGCATTGCCTTCTTAGAACAAATAGCAAAACAAAGAGTTTCAAGCCGCAAAACACTTTGTTTCAAGCCTATGAAACTGCAGTTTCCCGCCTTGAAACCAAAAGTATCCCCTGTTGAAACTTCTATTTACATACCAGCTTATGTTTATATGCAGGCATGTTCATTTCAAACGGTGATAGATGAAGATTAGGTGATAGATGGAGAACAACCTATCACCGCCCTGAAAGCTCGATGAACAAGGTGTTTCAGAAGGATGGTGATAGATTGAAAGATGATTTCCATTTTTATGTATGGAAAGTTAGAATATGTGCCATCATTCAATGACAGCTGCAAAGCCACCATTTCTAACCATCTTTATAGTTAGCTGCTCCCCGGCTTTCACCTGGGATGACTTGCAACGATAATCCATCGCCTGACGTCCTGCGTTGATACCATCCTCAAAAGATATCATTTGATAAGAGCGATCTTTATTCAAGAAATCTAACTTTATGGTAAACTCACGTTCCTTTTTACCATTATTAGTCATTCCTCCTATAAACCACTTATCGCCTTTCCGTTTTGCTACAATGACGTATTCACCCGCTTTAGCTTCCAATGCCACAGTCTCGTCCCATGTTACGGGAACTTGTGTGATGAAACGGGTACAATCTTCATTACGATAATAAAGAGTAGGATTATCCGCCAACATCTGCAGACCACTCTCAAAAACCACAAAGAGTGCCAACTGATAAGCACGTGTTCCGATACTTGCAGCATTAGGACGTTCCGACCGATACACATTAGGCTGCATACTAATCATCGCCCCGGGAGTATAATCCATCGGACCGACAGCATTACGCATAAATGGTAAATACAAACTATTATCCGGATAACAACCGCCCATTTGTTCCATGCCACGCACTCCTTCGTAAGACAGCACATTCGGATATTTATATTCCAGTCCGGCAGGTTTGAAAGAGCCATGAAAATCGACAAACAAATGATGTTTGGCTGCTTCCCGGGCTACCCGTTCGTAATAGTTAACCATCCACTGATCGCTTCTGTCCATAAAATCAATCTTAAGTCCTTTTACTCCCCATTCATTGAAAGTCTTGAAGAGATCAAAATTGTTTTCTACCGTCAACCACGTCAACCAAAGCACAATCCCTACATTTTTTTCTTTGCCATAACGAATCAACTCGTGCAAGTCTACTTTGGGATTAGGCGTATAAGGATCACGCGTACTTTTAGCCCAGCCTTCATCCATAATGATATATGGAATACCAAATTTAGAAGCAAAATCAATGTAATACTTATAAGTATCCAAGTTATAACCGGAAACAAAATTCACATCCGGTCCGTAAGGAGAAGCGTCATTCCACCATTCCCAGCTCACCTGTCCCGGCTTAATCCATGAAATATCCTGAAGTTGATTCTTTTCAGCCAGTTTATAAGTCATTGTGTTCTCAATCAACTGCTTATCATTTTTACTTATCACAAAGTAACGCCAAGGATAATTTCTCGTACCTTTTGTTTTAGCAATGTAATCAGCTTCTTGAGTAATCTTCACACTACGATCACTGTTTTCGGCAAACGCAAGCGGAGCTTTAGGAAAAACAGAAATTGCTCCGTTCGTGCCCGTTCCTTTGAGAAACATACATGGATAATCAGCCAGATCCGACTCGCTGATTAATATTTTATAGTCTTTTTGTGTGTCAATCAATACCGGCAAAACAGCTATCCGTTCTTCAGGCTTCCACGCATTACTTTGAACATGTGTGTAAGGTTCCTCATAAGCTGTATGGAAACTTCCCGGTTGTTGCAAGTGAAGAAGATAATCCGACGGGAAGTTGATAGCAAACTCTTCGTTCATTACTTCAACATCACCTTTTTGTGAGGTAATAAACCGGTAAGCAACTCCATCGTCAAAAGCACGGAATTCTACTGAATAATCTTTAAAGGTCAGTAGCAATTGATTATAACGATTATTGACTTTCGCATATTTCAAAGGAACAATAGGAGTTAATTGCTCGTCGACACTCGTACGTTTCTGACGGCGCAGTTTGGGATTTTCTCCCAACACCTGATTCCTCAATGCCAACTGAAGGGTATTGTCCTTCAACAATACATCTCCGTTATAATCTATACTATAATAGATTTTATCCGAGAGCTTCAAGGACACTTTCAGCTCTCCATTGGGAGAAATTAACTCTAACTTATTCTGTGCACGAAGTAGTGATGCCAAACACAAACACACAACTAACAGGAAATATCTTCTCATGATTTAGATATTTAATTAATAATCGTTTTACAGTGGCAAATGTAATAAAAACATCACTTCGTACTATCAAACGGACTGGGTAATACTCCTTCAAAAGTCATTTTCACTGGTTTGATATACCCGTTTTCATCAAATTTGCCTGATATTTCATTGTCTTTCCAGGCAACGACAAAGAAGGAGCTACCGCTTCATCCGATACCGCACGCTTATAGTTCGGTTTACTGCTCATGACAAAACGTAGTTTCACGCCATCACGTATATCCTCATATTTCAAATAAGATTTGTCATACTTCTTGCCGTTCACATACAATTCCTTTACATACACATTCTTCGGCGACCAATTATCTGCTACCATTTCAATCACCTTTCCGTTACTCATCCGAACAGTTATTGCCTCAACGCAAGGAGAACCGATGTTATACATATTGCTTGAAGGAGCCACCGGGTAAAAGCCTATGCAATTGAACATATACCAAGCCGACATCTGTCCGCAATCGTCATTGCCACTTAATGCATCCGGAGTATCGCCATAGAAACGGTCAACAATCGTACGAATCCACTTCTGACATTTCCAAGGTTCTTTCAAGTAATTATAAAGATACGCTACATGATGGCAAGGTTCATTTCCATGCCAATAGGCTCCGATACGGCCTTGAATATCATGTGCTCCCGGAATGTCATCCGGCAACTCTACCGTGAACAGTTCATCCAACCGGTTGCGGAACCAATCTTCGCCAGCTTCGTTGATATATCCTTGTACATCTTGTGGTACGTACCAGGTATATTGTACAGTAAAGCCTTCCGTAATATCCCCCCATCCATTTACAGATCCGGGGCCCTGATAAGCTACCGGAGTAAACGGTGTACGCCAGTTTCCCTGACTGTCCTTGCCACGCATATACTTCGTTTCCGGATCAATCAAAGTCTGATAAGAGAGTGCACGATTCAAGAAATAACGATAATCATCCTCTTTACCCAAAACCTTGGCAGCCTGTGCCATACAATAATCATCATACGCATATTCCAATGTTTTAGATACTGATTCCGCCTCTTTATCGAAAGGCACATATCCCATCATACGATACTCCGGCAAACAGTCATAATTCGGATTCATCGCCGTGGTCTTCATAGCCTCATACGCACGTTCGTAATCGAACCCTTTTACTCCCTTCACAATCATGTCAGCCAATACGGAAACTGCATGATAACCAATCATACACCAAGTCTCATTTCCATAAAACGACCAGATAGGAAGCATTTTCTCCACACTCTTATCATAATGAGCCAACATGGAATTGGCAATATCGGCATTCACTTCCTGTTGAACCAGATTGAACCAGGGATGCAAAGCCCGATAGGTATCCCAAAGAGAGAATACCGTATAGTTGGTAAATCCTTCGGCTTTCTCTATATTTTTATCTAATCCGCGAAATTGTCCATCTGCATCCTGAAAGATGAACGGATGCAAAGCCGCATGATAAGCCGACGTATAGAATGTTCTTTTCGTTTTACGGTCGGCAGTAAGGGTATATTTTCCAAGTTCTTTTTCCCATAGTGCTTCTCCTTTAGCTTTCAGATCATCGAAAGCGAGTCCGGCAAGTTCCGCCATATTGTTTTTTGCCGCGTTTGTGCTGACCGATGAAATAGCAGTTTTTACAATCACTTCCTCTCCGGCTTTCGTATCAAAAGAGATGCAAGCCATCAAATTCTTTCCCCAGGCTTCATAGCTGCTACGAAACCGGGAGGTATTGTAAATCACCGGTTTCTTATTCTGCATAAAGCGCAAACCGGTCAACTTTTTAGAGAAAGTAGCCGTGAAATAAATATGCCGTTCCGGTCCCCAGCCTTTTACCAGTTTATATCCGGTGATGGTAGAATCATTTTCCATGCGCAGATTCGCCCATTCACAAGATTGCCATAAAGTATGGTTCATATCGATCATAATAAAAGCTTTATCCGATTGAGGATAGGTGAAGCGAAACATACCACTACGTACTCCCGACGTCATTTCAGCCTTTACTCCATAATCTGACAGCTCCACCGCATAATAATTAGGTGATGCCCATTCCTTCTCATGAGAATAACGTGAACGGTATCCCTTTTCCGGCTCCTCACGTGTCCCCGGATCCAGTTTCATCTCTCCTGTTCCGGGAATAAACAGAAAGTCTCCCAAATCAGGTATACCAGTCCCGCTTAAATGAGTCAGACTGAACCCCAACAAGGTGGAATGATTATATTTATAGCCAGAAGCCGCATCATAGTATTTACTATCCGTGTCCGGACTCATCTGAATTCCCCCGAAAGGAATCTGCGCACCCGGATACACATTACCATAACCATCTGTTCCCACAAATGGATTCACATAATCAATCAGTTTCTCGGTTTGAGCCATGCCTGGCAAAATACTCACCAGGCACAGCCATACTAAAAACAATCCTCTTTTACCCATTACACTCACCATATTTACATTATTATGCTTGTATATCACCTACAGCGACCTGATACTCATGCCATAATTCGTCAATACTATATTCATTCCCTAAAATATGTTTGATAGCACCATCAAACGACCAAGGCACCACCTCCAACGTACTGCGATTGAACTTACGCAGGAATTCAGGATCTTTGTTATCACGCAACCAGACAAAGAAATAACCGGCTGTACGATAACCGTCCATATAGTTCCCGCCTTTCGGACGGGCATTAGGACCATCGAAACCACCGTTTGCCACACGTACAGCATCGGCCATGCCTTCAATAAATGCCCAGAAAACACGGTTAGTTCCATAAGAACCAATTCCCTGCGGTTCCAGCTGATAAGCATGTGTCAGTTCATGCAACAATACCCCGCGCGTTTCGAAAAACAACTTTGCCGTATCATTCGCTGCAAAAGATTTTTCAATATGACGTGTACTGTAGAAAATCGTCACATCACCATTGCCACCGCCTTTAGCAGAAATACCATTGATATTTTCCAAAGTATAATGTATCTTGTGCACTGCGGGAATACTATCTTCCGGAGAATTGTAAAGAGTAGCTAATACAGTACGTGCCTGTTCCTTGATGTACGATTCAGCATCGGGAATAATCCGGTGGTAAATGTCCGATCCCAACGTTTCCGGTGCTTTATCCTCAAACAATATAGCACCTGTATTGTACTCTTTCCATACATCAAAATTATCCTTCACCTGTTTTTGCACACTTGCAGCACAAGCCCCCATACCTACCAGCAGACAGGCTGCATAGATTAAATGTATCTTTTTCATACTCCTTTATTGATTATTTGTTGATTCCGTTAGTTAATGAATAAGGTTTATCCTCCGGTGATAATCCGCGGCGTTTGTTAGGTGACGCACCCATCTTGAATTCAAGCACGCCTCCTTTTAAAATGTCTTCATGTGTAATATACATCTTGTCGTATACTTTGCCGTTCAATTTCAGCGACTGCACGTAACGTTTCTTGTCGCTGACACCCGGCGCTTTGATCTCCAATGTCTTTCCATTAGGAAGCGTCATCTTCAGATAAGGCAGGTAGGGCGCTCCTAATACATACTGGTCTGTACCAGGACAAACCGGATAGAAGCCCATCACAGAGAAAAGGTACCATGCTGACATCTGTCCACAATCATCATTTCCACCCAATCCGTTAATATCATTCTTATACATCTTATTCAGAATCTCACGCAGCCAGTACTGTGATTTCCACGGCTGGGAAGTCCACGCATATAAATAAGGCACATGGTGGCTCGGTTCATTACCATGCACATATCCGCCTACCAAACATTCTTCCGTAATATCCTCATTATGCTCATAGTACTTCTCCGGCAGATGCATGGAGAACAGTTCATCCAGTTTCTGCACGAACGTCCCTTCTCCTCCCATCAAGTCGATCATGCCAAATACATCGTGCGGCACATGAAAAGAGAAATTCCATGAATTGCCTTCGATAAAACCTTCACCATAGGTTTGTAATACATCAAACTCTTTCTTGAAAGAACCGTCACTATAACGGGGACGTGCAAAACCAATACTTGTATCATAGATAGTACGATAATTGAGGGCACGCTTTCGGTAAGTCTCCGCTATTTCCTTGTTACCTGCCTTCAAAGCTGTCTGATAGATAGTCCAATCGTCGTATGCATACTCCAAAGTAGAAGAGGCTGCTGTACCACTTTTGTCAAGCGGAATATATCCCAGCTTCATATAATCAGCTATACCTTCATAATACGGAACGGTGGATGTACTGACCATTGCCGCCAATGCCTCATCCACATTCGAAAAGACGCCTTTGGTTATTGCATCCGCCAGTACAGACACAGCATGATAACCGCTCATACACCAGTTTTCATTTCCCATCAGACTCCATATCGGCAACATTCCGTGCACGCTTTGTTGCTCATGTTTAATCATGGATTCCACCATATCCGCATTGCGTCCCGGTTTCACCAGATTCAGGAAAGGATGTTCCGCACGATAGGTATCCCAAAGGGAAAATATAGTATAGTTGGTGAATCCTTCCGCCCGGTGTATGTTATGATCCAGCCCACGATAGGAACCGTCTACATCCATATACACAGACGGATTAATCATGGTGTGGTAAAGAGAAGTATAGAACATTGCTTTCTGATCGGACGTACCTTCGATCTCGAAATGCTCCAGTTCACTATTCCAATCTGTACGAGCAGCTTCCGCCAACTGTTCGAAACTCTTTCCGGAAGCCTCGGCATGCAGATTCTTAATGGCCCCTTCCGTACTGACTGCCGACAATGCCACTTTTACAACCAGTTCCGAATTGTTAGCGGTATCGAAGTTAAAGTAAGCCACGATTTTTCGACCTGTGATTTCGGGGAAGTTCTTTTCCAACTTAAAACGACGCCAAAAGCCATTGTACAATACTTTTTCCTTATCCTTATATCCGTAGTCTTTAATCGGCTGTGACAAAGAGATAGCAAAATAGGTATAATTCGTACGCGCCCATCCATTGGTGATACGATATCCGGTCAACAGAGTATCGTTTTCGACTCTCAAATTGGCCCATAGAACTTTGCCGTCATAATTATAAATACCATGCACCAGATCCAAAATCAAATGCCCATCTTCTCCTTTCGGGAAGGTATATTTATGTATACCCGTCCGTTGTGTTGCTGTCAGTTGGGCTTTAATGCCATAATCATCCAGCATCACTTCATAATATCCGGGAACAGCTTTTTCTGTAGCATGGTCAAAACGTGAACGGTATCCCTCTTCCGGATAATCCGCCCGGCCGGGATTTAACTTCACATCGCCAACAGCAGGCATCAACAAGATGTCTCCCAAGTCAGAATGTCCCGTACCACTAAGATGAGTGTGACTGAAGCCAACAATGGTCTTGTCCCTATATTGGTAACCGGCACAATACTCGTAGGCATTTTTCTGATAAGCTCCATTTACATTATGCGGAATTGTGTCTGTGTCCGGACTCAACTGTACCCATCCGAAAGGAGTACAAGCACCGGGAAAAGTGTGCCCCATCCCATTGGTCCCGATAATCGGATTCACATAGTCTACCGGCTGTTGAGCTATGGCGGACAAAGTTGCTGCCGCCATAGTCATCATCAATACTTTCTTTCTCAAATTATTCATATCAGCTTACTTTGCGTCACGAGAGAATGAATACGGGAAGTCTGATTCGTTGATACCTCTTCCCTTATTCGGTTTGTTATCCATATCAAACACCAGACGACCGCCTTTCAACAGATCGAAATGGTTCAGATAATTCTTCGTATAATTCTTGCCATTATAGTTCAATGAACGAATATAACGATTATCATCGCTATTCTTCGGAGCGGAGATTTCCAATTTCTTGCCGTTCTCCAGTGTAATCGTTGCTTTCTTGAAGTAAGGAGCTCCCATTACATATTCATTGCTGCCGGGACATACCGGATAAAATCCCAATGCAGTAAATACATACCAAGCCGAAGTCTGACCGTTATCTTCATCTCCACAATAACCGTCCGGAGTAGGAAGATAGAGGCGGTTCATCGTCTCACGCAACCAATATTGGGCTTTCCAAGGCTCGCCGGCATAGTTATACAAGTAAATCATGTGCTGGATAGGTTGGTTGCCATGTGCATAGTTACCCATGTTAGCAATTTCCATTTCACGAATCTCATGAATCACTCCTCCATAATAGCTATCATCAAATACAGGAGGAAGATTGAATACAGAATCAAGCATACTGACAAACATCTTCTTGCCGCCCATCAGATCAACCAGTCCTTGTACATCGTGGAATACCGACCATGTATAATGCCAACTATTTCCTTCCGTAAAGGCATCTCCCCATTTAAAAGGATTGAAAGGAGTCTGGAAAGTTCCGTCGGAATTCTTTCCCCGCATCAACTTAGTTTCCGGATCGAACAGATTACGGTAGTTCTGACTCCTTTTCTTATAAACATCCAGTTCTTCTGCCGGACGGCCTAATTTTTCACCCATACGGTAAATGCACCAGTCATCGTATGCATATTCCAATGTGCGTGCCGCATTCTCATTAATTTTCACATCGTATGGCACATAGCCCAGTTTGTTATAATATTCATATCCACGGCGTCCGGTAGTAGAAACTTTCGGATGTACGCTATTGGCCCCTTTCAGTAGGCCTTCGTACATTTTTTCTGCATCCGCTTTGGTCACATTCTTCATGAAAGCATCCGCCACTACAGAAGCAGAATTGTTCCCAACCATGCAACCACGATGACCCGGGCTTGCCCATTCAGGAAAGAATCCACTTTCAAGATAGGTATTCAACAGACCTGCCTGCATCTTCTCACCCATTGAAGGATATATCAAATTAACAAATGGAAACAAGCAACGAAAAGTATCCCAGAATCCAGTGTCGGTAAACATATATCCCGGACGGATTTCACCATTATAGGGGCTGTAATGCACAGTTTCCCCCTTACCGTTTACCTCGTAAAACATACGAGGAAACAACACCGAACGATACAAACAAGAGTAGAACGTACGCATACGGTTCTCATCGCTGTATTCAACCTTGATACGCCCCAAGACATTGTTCCATGCCTTACGACCGGCCTCTTTTGTCTGTTCAAAGGTCTTATTACCAATTTCTTTCAAGTTCAGTTCCGCCTGTTCAGGACTGATGAATGAGGATGCCACCTTTGCATGTACCTGTTCTCCTTTCTTCGTTGAAAATCCGACAGCAGCACCCACGTGATTGGATTGTAGTTCGAGATGTGTTTCAACCAAATGATAGTCTGCCCATACTTTATTGAAAGTAAAAGGCTTGTCGAACTCTATCACAAAGTAATTCTTAAAGTTTTGAGGAACACCGCCACTATTGCGTGTCGTATAACCAACTATTTTATTTTCTTCGGGAATCACC
>OMDJ01000702.1_pt1 | contig 19932 bp, 17 predicted proteins | sample 1645211 | NCBI WGS metagenome assembly OMDJ01 (sample SAMEA103958142, study PRJEB25191) | human gut metagenome | biome: human-associated habitat [ENVO:00009003]; feature: intestine environment [ENVO:2100002]; material: feces | place: Germany | collected 2013/2015 | reverse complement strand
TATCGGTACTTAGAATTATGCGGTATTGCCTTAAAAAGTAATACTATAACAGGTTTAGCACCATCAATAGAATTACACCCGGCAGCCCTAAGATAACGGCGGTTCCCGCAGTCAGGGCGTTCAGCGGCAGAGTGACGCCCGTTAAAGGGCCAAGCAGTGCCACTGCCCCCAGCCCGGCCAGACCGCATGCTGCCCCACCAAAAATGCCAAGCAGCGGCCAGCGGCGGCAGGCAGCCGCGCGGGCAGTGACCAGCAGACAGAAAATACCCACAGCGATTATAGATGCAGGCATGTGCCACTCCCCCTCAGTTCTCGCAAGATTGCCCGGCAGTGGCACATTAAGGCGGCGTGCTCATAAATGGTGCGTTCGATGGCAAAGTCTTCCTGCGCCTGTTGGAAGGCGGCTTCGTTCTGGCGTAGTTGCTGCAAAGAGAGGTGGAACGCCCGGCGGGTGTTCTCACACCGGATTTGTGCAGCTCTGGCCAGCCTTTTTTGCCTGAACAATGCGGCACCTCCTTACAGCAAAATGCAGATCAGCCCATCGCAGCCATCATTGATAATGCGTTCCAGTGTCTGCTGCAGGCGGGTGCGGGCTTCGGCGGGCATATGCATAAGTTTGGCCTGTAAACCCTCATTCACCAGTTCGTTCAGACTTTTGCCAAAAATATTGGTGCTCCACAACTTGCTGGGGTCGCTCTCAAAGTCTTTCAAAAGCCCCTGGATCAGTGTTTCTCCCTGCTCCTCGCTGCCAACGGTTGGCGAAAGCTCGGTGTGGATGGTCGCGCGCATCAGGTGCAGGCTGGGGGCACTGGCGGAAAGCCGTACCCCATACTGCCCGCCCTGGCGGACGATTTCGGGCTCTTCCAGGTGCAGCTCCTCAATACCGGGCATAACAATGCCGTACCCAGTGGCCTGAACCTGCTCCAAGGCGCTTTTGATTTTGTCATACGCCGCTTTGGCTTTAGCCAGCTCCAGCATACAGGGCAAAAGGCTGGCTTCATCTGTGATGGGAAGGTCGGTTTCCTCGCCCAAAATCTTGAAAAAGATATCAGGCTCAATACCAACCTGCAGCTGCACCTGGCCGCAGGCAAGGTCCATGCCGGTCAGAGTAATGCCGGTTGTGTTGGCACAGTTCAGCTGGGGCTTGCCGCGGGTCATATCCCCCATTTTGTGCACGCTGCCGGCCAGTTCCAGCAGGGCCTGGTAGACAGAACTTTGCAGCCAGTGCCCCGGTTCCAGCATGGTGACCCAGGACGGCATCGAAACGGCAATTTCCCGCAGTGGGAACTCATAAAGCAGCTTTTGCAGGATATTGTTTAGCTGTTCCGCTGTCAGGTTGATGGCATTGATGGGGCAAACCGGGTGATGATAGACTTCTTCCATCTGGGCAGCAAGCGCATGGGCAGGTTCGCTGTCCGGTTCTGTGCAGTTCAGCAAAATCAGATACGGCTTGCCGATTTCATCCAGTTCGGCAATGATGCGGCGGTTTCAGCTGCCTGGTCAAAGGGAACCGCTTGGTCAAACCAAGGGCTTTTGACCAACCGCGGGGCGTTGTTTTCTTCGTGCCCAAGGGCACCATCCACCATATATCCCACGCAGTCGATTAGCCGTGCGCGGAAGCTTCCGCCGGCTTTCAGGTCAATGCTGACCGCTTTTTCCGGGATAAACTTTGGTTCGGTTGTCATGATCGTCCGCCCGGCGGCGGATTGGGGCAGTTCGTCCTTGGCGCGGGCGCGCTGTGCTTCGTTTTTGATGCGGGGCAGCAGCATCAGCTCCGCAAAGCGCTTGATGAAACTGCTTTTGCCGCTGCGCACGGGGCCGACCACGCCGATATAAATATCGCCGCCAGTACGCTGTGCAATGTTCTGATAAATTTGGTCCTGTGTCATTGCAGCATCCCCTTTCACAAAGCTGCCGGTATCAGCAGGCAGGTTGCGTCAGCAGTAAGCTCCTGGGCGCTCTGCCCTTCCGGGATGGTCAGGTGGTTAGCCGTGGCGAGGTCGCTGGCGCGGGCATGGTAACGGCGGGCAATATCAAAAATGGCCTCCCCTTTTTGGGCATAGTACAGGTAGAGCGCAGGCCCATCCTTACTGTCAGGGTATTCTTCTCCCGGCGTGGCGGAGAAAACGACCTCGTGCGGAATCCCCTGCAGCAGAATGCCGCTTACCTGCAGTTCCAGCTCGACCCGCGCTTTGCTTCCGGCGCGGCTGCTGGCAATATGCCGTACCGCTGCGTGCAAGTGCGGGATGCTTTGCCCGATAGAACCGTGGAAGGTCTCCGCCAGGGCCCAGGGGAAGATTTTATCATAGCAGGTCAGTTCGCCGCGGTCATCCGCACAAATCAGGTGCGCGGTACCGCGCCCGGCAACTTGGATGACATCACCCTTTTCTGCGGCGGTCAGCTGTGGGGCTCCAATCGTGACAAAACAGCCCAGAATGGAAACATTGGCATCCGGCAGGTCATCTTCGATCATAACCGGGATAGTGGTATCTACACTGGCAAGAGGCATGAACTGGTTGAAAGTCCGCTTTTCAAGCGTCATGTTACAGATCGTGGAATAAGCATCCGAAACCGCCATGTACACTGTCGGGCGCCAGAGTTCAGCGTGCAGCTTCCATGTGATGCTCAAAAGCGGCTCTTCTTCCTGCTTTGTCGCAGTCAGGGTGCAGGCCAATACTTCGCCCCAAAGTACCGCACTGTCGCCTTCTGCGGCGTTGGGCAGGTCGAGCGTCTGGGTGACGGGAACATCTTTGGTTTGAATTGTAAGCTGTTCTGTACCGGCAGCGCGGGAGCAGAGCTGCATGGCAAGGGTTCCGGCTGCATCCAGCTGGCCGGTATGAACGCTGGATGTGCCGGGCAAAAAACTGCCCGTAATGTCCAGGACTGTTTCACCTTCACCGGGCAACGGAAACGGCGCTTCTGCAGTAAAGGTGCGTTCCTCGCACGCAGCGCAGATGATGCCGTTAAGCTGTTGGCTCCACTGCTCAACGCCGCAGCCGGTCAGGTTGGTGATAAACTCTACCGGCTCAACTATGCCAATAGCAGCATTTAAGGTATAAGCGCCGCGGATGTCAATACGGTGCTCGCTGACAGAGCGGCAGTTGCAGTATTCAAGTTCGCCCCACAGGCGGGCGGCGCCGGGCAGATAATTGCCTTCCGGCAGGTCAATGGTTTTTTCAAAAGCGTATTTCTGCTCAGTGCGGTACAGGCGAGTTCCGGCTTCATCGGACTGATAGTACACAGTGCAGCGCAGGTAGCCGCTGCACTGCCAGCGGCGGTCAGCCACGCTGTTTTGCATGATAACGGGTTCCAACAGGCACTTTACAATTTTGAACACTGCGGGCAGGTAATCCGGAATCAGAATCTCGGTTTCAACAGGCAGCTCCTGCCGGGTTTCCCAGCGGCCAGTATTGGCAAGGGCCTGGCCGGTTTCAATGGTAAGCGGTTGGTTGGCGGCTTTGCTTTGCATGGCGGTATACCCCTTTCCTTGCCCCGATACGGGGAAAGTTTTTGATTGCCTCTTGTGTACTATATGCGCGGGGGTAAAAAAATAGCCCTGTCGGAACCGTACAAACATACGGCCCGGCAGGGCTACAATGGAAAAATTAAACCTTAAATACAGCGCGCAGCAGCCAGCGCAGGGCATGCGGACATTTTACCACAACAATCTGCATGGCATATTCCCCCTTCCAGGTTTGTAAGCCATACTATGCAGCAGGTGCAGGCAATGTTACCCGTCAGCACGGGTCAAAATCACAAGACCATGGCCGCTTTGGCAGCAAAGTTCAGCTTCAGGTGCGGTAAATTCATTGCTGATGCCAAGGGGGTAATCCGGTGTCAGCGTTGCATCTTTCAACGGATAAAACACGCCGTGAATCGATACACCGCCCAGCGGCCCATCCAGCGGGAACACGGAAAGATACATCCAGTCTTTCTTTTGCAATGTTAGCGGCTTGCCTGGACACAAAATATGCAGCTCGCTGTGCTCGTCTGCAAGGGTGACATCAACGTTGTTGCTTGCCAAGTACAACGCGGTGGATACGTTGGAAAACGTGTGTTCCATCCGCTTGCCGCCAAGGGCACCCAGCATGACGATATGACGGTACCCCCGTTCACACAGCCACTTTGCAGCATAGTGGGTATCAGTATCGTCCTTTACATGGGGCAGAATGATCATATCACCGGTGGTTTCCGGCTTGGGGGCAGAATCAAAATCCCCCACGATCAGATCCGGCTGAATGCCCAGCACAGCCGCATTGCGGTACCCGGCATCACAGGCAACAACGGTATCCCCCGGCTGCAGGTACGCGGACAAAGCGGGCGTAACCGGCATGGCCGAAAGAATAACGGCACGTTTGGTAAGATCCTGCATCAGCGTTCCCACTCCTTTAACTGGCTGGCTTCCTCGTACATGGTCAGGTAGCTCTGATAGCGTGTATCCGAAAGCTTGCCCTCTTCCAAAGCCGCGCGCACCGCACAGCCTTTTTCGCTGCGGTGGGAGCAGCCGGTAAAACGGCATTGCCCAAAATACGGCTCAAATTCCGGGAAAGCATGCTGCAGCTCTTCCGGCGGAATGCGGCAAATCTTGTTGGCATCCAGGCTGGCAAAACCGGGGGTATCGGCAAGCAGACCACCACATACCTCAAAAATCTCCACTTCACGGGTAGTATGACGGCCACGGCCCAATTTTTGGCTGATACCGCCGGTCTGGCGTTCCAGCTGGGGAGCCAGCGCGTTCAACAGTGTAGACTTGCCCACACCGGAGTTGCCGCAGAATGCACACAAGTTCCCTGCAATGCGCGCAAGAATTTGATCCAGACCTTCGCCGGTATCGTAATCCAGCCGGATCAAAGGAATCGTGCTGTCCGCATAAGCTTTCTCCAAGGCATCCGCGGCGGCAAGGTCGGCTTTTGTGATGACAATAACCGGCTGCACGTCTTTATAAACGGCAGCAGCAGTCAGTTCATCCAGAATCAATGTGCTGGGCACCGGCTGGGTGGTGCTTGCCACAATAAACAGCACATCAAGGTTAGCAACCGGAGGGCGGATAAAAACATTTTTGCGCGGTAGAATTTCGTCAATCGTGGTGCGGTCGGCGCTTAATACAACCTGATCTCCCGCTACCGGCGTAATACCGCGTTTGCGGAAAATACCGCGGGCGCGGCACTCCACAATGCCGGTTTTGGTTTTAACATAGTAAAAACCGCCAATGCCCTTTGTGATATAATTTGTCATTACCACAGCATTTCACCAGTATCCACGCGGTAAACATGGCCATCGCGCTGTTCTACATCGACCCACCACGTATTACCGTTAGCGTCAGTAATTTCCTGAGACCAACGTGCACCATCACCAGAGGACGGAGAATCCGAGGTGCTGGGGTCTTGCACAACTTCCGGCATTGCGGTAGCCACATACAGGCGCACCGTGCTGCGGATGCGTACCTGGGTGCCTGCAGCGGGTTCCTGGTTCAGAATAGTGCCCTCGGCCTCGCTGCTGGGCTGTTCCACAACGCTGACCACCAGGTTCTGGCGCTGCAGGTCGGCGGTGCCTTCGCTGACCTGCAAACCTGTCACGGAGGTAACGGAAACCATGTTGTCTCGCTTGGAGCGCGCAATATACATGTTTACGGTGCTGCTGCCCTCTACCGTTTCGCCGCCGGCGGGTTCGGTATACACAACGGTGCCTGCGGCAACGCTCTCGTCCTCCACATATTTGCTTACAACCTGAAGGCCGCTATCCTGTAAGGTCTTTTTGGCATCATCGCTTACATATGTTTTTACATCCGGCACAGTGACCCACTGGGTGCCAAGGCTTACCTTCAGGGTCACTTTCTGGCCTGCCTTTACAGTGCGGCCCTGCTTAGGGTTTTGCTGAAAAATCGTTCCTTCCGGTGCATCGTTGTATTCGTACACCCACTTGGCGAGCAGGCTGGAATTATAATCCGATGCACGGAACTCATCCTCCGTCATGCCGACAAAATTGATGAGCTGTACGTCAGCATGCTTGGAGAAGAAAGAGTTTGTGGAGTTGGTGAAAATAAGATAGACCAGAATGGCAGCACCGATCACAAAGGCGACCGCCATACCAAAGAAGATGGGCAGCATGCTGAACCCCTTGGCTGCCTTGGCTTTCTGCTTTTTCACGTTTTTGCCTTTCCCACTGTTCATGGTGCCGGCACGGCGTGCCTGGCTGGTGCTGACAGCGGCTTTGCCCGCTGTTTTGGCTGTGCTGCTGCTGACAACACGGTTAATGGTTTTATCCGGGTTGTCCTGCGTGTTATATTCGTATTCAAAGCTGATGCTGGGGTCGCGGCGGAACGCAGCAATGGCATCCAGCATTTCCTGCGCGGATTGGTAACGGTCGGCGGGATCCTTTTCCATGGCCTTCTCGGTGATTTGGCGCAGCCCAACCGGGATATTGGGGGCAACCTCAGCCAGCGGCTTCGGCTTTTCACTGATCTGCATGATGGCGATGGAAACTGCCCCAGTACCATCAAACGGCAGCTTGCCGGACAGCATCTCGTACATCATAACGCCAACAGAATAAATATCAGTGCGGGCATCGGTATGGTCGCCTTTGGCCTGTTCCGGGCTGATGTAATGAACCGAGCCGATGGCCTTATCGCTGACAGTCTGGCTCTGTGCACGGGAAAAGCGTGCAATGCCAAAGTCCATCATTTTGATGGAGCCATCCGCCTGCAGCATAATATTCTGCGGCTTCACATCGCGGTGAACAATGCCCTTGGAGTGTGCATGATCCAACGCGCTGAGCACCTGTGTGGCAAAGTGGACAACCTCTTTCCAGGTTAGGGCACCGTTGCGTTGCTTCAGGTATTCTTTCAGCGTAATGCCGTCAATATATTCCATCACGATGTACTGCAATTGATCTGTTACAGAGACATCATACACCTTGACAATGTTGGGATGGTTCAAAATCGAGATAGCCTTGGATTCGTTCTTGAAGCGGCGGACCAGCTCTTCGTTATCAAGAAACTCTTCTTTCAGCACCTTGACGGCGATCTGGTTGCCGGTGCGGACATCGCGGCCTTTATAAACATTGGCCATGCCGCCAACGCCGATCAGACTTTCAATCAGATAGCGGCCATCCAGCTTTTTGCCGATCAGATTATCCATTTGTTTCCTCCGTAGTTTCAACGCCCAGCAAAAGGACGGTGATGTTATCCTGCCCGCCGCCTTTCAGGGCACGGTCAACCAGTACCCCCGGCGCGTCAAAAAAGGCGGACTCCTGCAAAAGCAGCGCAAGCTCTGCATCGGGTACCATGTTGGTTAATCCATCGGTACAAAGCAGCAAAAGGTCACCGGGAACCACCTCGCAGCGGTTATATTCCGGCACAATATTGGCCGAAACGCCAAGGGCACGTGTAATCAGATTTTTCTGCGGATGCAGGGCGGCCTGTTCGCGGGTGATCTGCCCGCTGTCCACCAGCTGCTGCACCATGGAATGATCCCGCGTCAGCTGGCGGATTGCTCCGCCATGCCACAGGTACGCGCGGGAATCCCCTGCGTGTACAATATGCGCCAGGTTGCCGCGCTGTAAAGCACATACCCCCGTGGTGCCCATACCGAGCACTTCAGGATCAGAGGTCGCTTTTTCATATACGGCGCGGTTGGCATTATCAAATGCGCGCATCATAAAGGCTTTTTCTTCGCCGTTTTCAATCGTGCGCAGGGAATGGTCAAAATAGCGCAGCATGGTTTGGGTGGCAAGGGTGGAAGCGACCCGCCCGCCGTTGGCCCCGCCCATGCCGTCACAGACAAGGCCCCAGCCAGTACCATCGACCAACTGACGGGCACAATAATTATCCTGGTTTTCCTGGCGGCAGCTGCCAATATCTGTTAGGGCTGCAATTTTCATTGTGCGTTGGTCCTTTCGCTCGGCGTTTGCCGTGTTGCTTGTTCGGCCTGTTTGGCATCTTCGCGCCGGAGCTGGCCGCAGGCAGCGCTGATATCGGTACCAAGGCGGCGGCGGATGGTGGCATTTACACCCAAATCTTCCAGCATTTTCTGGAACCGGCGCACATTGGCTTCATCCGTTGCCGAGTAAGGGCTGCCATCGACCGGGTTAATGGGAATCAGGTTGACATGGGCCCCCATGCCACGGATCAGATCGGCCAGTTTTTTTGCCATTTGGGGCGAATCATTGACACCATTGACCATGGAATATTCAAAGCTGATGCGCCGCCCGGTCGTTTTCTGGTAGCGGCGGCAGGCCGGGATCAGCTTTTCCAGCGGGAACGCATCGTTAACCGGCATCATGGAGCTGCGGGTCACATTGTCCGGCGCGTGCAGGGATACCGAAAGGGTCAGCTGCAATTTGCGCTCTGCCAGCTTATCAATTCCCGGCACAAGGCCGCAGGTGGAAAGGCTGATGTTGCGCATCCCGATATTGACGCCTTCCGGGCAGGAGATAATGTCCAGAAAGTCCATCACGTTATCAAAATTGTGCAGCGGCTCACCAATGCCCATCAGGACGATATGGGAAACGCGCTCCCCGGTATCCTTTTGTGCGGTATAAATTTCCGCAGCAATCTCGCCGGAGGTCAAGTCCCGCACGCGGCCCGCCTGGGTGGAGGCGCAAAAGCGGCACCCCATAGCGCAGCCCACCTGTGTGGATACACATACAGTGTTGCCGTAATGGTAGCGCATCAAAACCGTTTCAATGCAGTTGCCGTCCGCAAGCTGAAGCAGATATTTGACCGTACCGTCTTTGGACTGCTGGCGGCGGCGGATGGTGGGCACAGCCAGGGTGCAGTTTTGTGCAAATTGGGCAAGCAGGGCTTTGGGTTGATCTGTCATGGCAGAAAAATCCGTAGCCTGCTTTTGGTGGATCCACTTAAAAATCTGCTTGGCGCGGAAAGCCGGCTGGCCGATGGATTTAATGTAATCCGTCAGCTTGGGCAGCGTCAGGTCCGTCAGACATTTTTTTTCGGTTTCTGCCTGGGGTTCGTTCTGTGGCTGCATATGTGCTTGCTGCATGCGGTGCTTTCCCTCCAAATATTATATACCTTTTCTCTAATTTTTGAATAGACGATTTGTGTATTTTGCGTCAGCAGTTCTTTTGGCGCTCCAAAATAGCGGCAAAAAAACCGTCTGTGGATGTTTCGTGCGGCAGAAACAGTGTGCCGTACTCCCCCACCCGCATACCGGACAGTGTGATTTGTGGCGCTATAACGGAAAAATCTTGATTGTCTTGCAGGAACTGGCGTACTTGGGCTTCATTTTCGTGATGATTCACCGTACAGGTAGAATACACCAAACGGCCGTTCGGGGCAAGATATTTTGCGCCGTTTTGCAGGATTTTTTGCTGTGTTAATAGTAAATTTTCAATCCCATCCAGCGTTTTTTCCCGGATGTCCGGCTTTTTGCCGATGACACCAAGGCCGGAACAGGGCACATCGCATAACACGCGGTCAAAGCTGCCAAGGCCAAAGGCGGGGTTCAGGATAGTGGCATCCCCATGGTAAGGCTTGGCGCGCTCAATGCCGCAGCGGTCAAAGGCCTGCTTCAGCAGTTTGACGCGGCCTGTCATGGCTTCACCGCTGAGCAGCTCACCGCGGTTCTGCATCTGCTCGGCAATCGTCAGGCTTTTGCCCCCAGGGGCGGCGCACAGGTCCAGCACCCGCATACCGGGGCGGGCATCACAGCACAAGGCAGCAAACTGGCTGGCTAACCCCTGCACATGGAATTGCCCGGCGTGGAATGCTTTGGATGCAGCGGGATTACCGTTGAACATAACCAGCAGACAGTGCGGCCATGGGCCAGCCGTTACGGTGTGACCTTCCTGTTGCAATGTCTGCGTCAGGGCTTCATCGGTCGTGCGCAGCGGGTTGACCCGGATGGCGGTGGGGCGGCGCTGATAAAACGCAGCAGCCATTGCCTCGGCATCCTGCGGATACTGTGCTGCAAACAACGCGGCAATCGGCTGAGAGAGACAGTAATAGGTGCGCAGCCGTTCTTCCAGATCCGGCCAATGTTCCGGCTTGGGGTCCAATGCGGCCGTGCGGCGCAGCATGGCGTTGACCATACCCGCAGCACTGGTTTTGCCAAATGCTTTGGCTAGCTTGACCGATTCATTGACAGCCGCAGGCAGCGGAACATCCATAAACTTGGCCTGTGCCAGCCCGGCGCGCAGAATGGCCCGCACAGGGGAATCCAGCTTTTCCAGCGGGCGCTTGGAAAACTGTGCCAGCATCCAGTCCAGCAGGCTGCGGCGCTCCAGCACGGTATAAAAAATACCGGAAGCAAAAGCTGCATCCCGCGGGGAAAGCGGCGGCTTGCAGGCTTTCAGCTCAGAATCCAGCACAAGGTTTGCATAGCCGTTTTGCTCCTGCCGCATAAGGGCCTTGACGGCCAGGTAACGCGCGGTCACAGGCTGTCCCCCGCTTTCAGGCGGCGGCCGGCAGCCCATGCGGTACCCGCCATCGACTTGCCGCCTTCCGGCGTGACGGAATCCAACACGATTGCGCCATCCTGGCAGGCAATGGTCAACGGCTTAACCGCCAATACAGAACCCGGCGCAGCGTTGGCGGGATTTTCAGAAAGCTTGCTGGCGGTGACTTTGATTTTTTTGCCATCGTGCATAAAGAACGCCATTGGCCATGGGTTCATACCGCGCACCCAGTTGTGGATGTGGGCAGCAGGCTGGGTAAAATCGAACTGTGCCATCTCTTTGGTCAGGGACGGCGCCTTGGTGGCGAGAGATTCTTCTTGCATTTTTGGGGTCAGCTTCCCTGCTTCGATTTTGGGCAGGACCTCAACCAGCGTTTTGGCACCAATCGCGCTTACGCGGTCAAACAGCTCGCCGCTGGTCATGTCCGGGTCAATCGCAACCGGCTGCACATACAAAATATCGCCGGTATCCAACCCTTCGTCCAACTGCATAATAGTCACGCCGGTTTCGGCATCGCCGTTCAGCACGGCCCACTGGATGGGGGCGGAACCACGGTACTTGGGTAACAGCGAAACATGCAGGTTGATGCAGCCATATTTGGCCACATGCAAAAGCTGCGGCGGAATAATGCAGCCGTAAGCTACCACGACAATAATATCGGGTGCCAGGCTTTTGATCAGCTCATCCGAGCTGCCATCGCGCAGGGTGCGCGGCTGATAAACAGGGATGCCGTTGGCCTCAGCCGCCTGCTTGACCGGTGGGGCGGTTAAAATCTGTTTGCGGCCAACTGGCTTATCTGCGCGGGTAAACACAGCGCAGATATCGTACCCGGCGGCAATCAGAGCGTTCAGACTTTCAGCAGCAATATCAGGGGTGCCCATAAAGAGGATACGCATAGAAGTTATTCCTTTTCTTATCGTAAGCGTATGAGAAAATTGATGTACAAAGCGGGATCAATCCTCCGCATCTTCCGGGTAGTCATCCTCATAAAAATGGGTGGCACGGTCCATGATGGTAACGCCGTTTAGGTGGTCGTTCTCGTGCTGGATGCAGCGGGCCAGCATGTTTTCGGCTTCCAGTTCAAACCAGTTGCCGTTGCGGTCCTGTGCCTTGACCTTGACCTTTTTGGAGCGGGTAATAGCGCCGTTGTGGCCGGGGAAAGACAGGCAGCCTTCATACAGTTCATCGGTTTCGTCGCTCAGGTATTCGATTTCGGGGTTGATGAACTCAATAAAAGTATCTTTGTAATCGGCGGGGGCATCTTCCGGGCGATTGCGGTCATCCAGGCAGATGAAAATGCGGCGCATCATGCCAACCTGGGGGCCGGCAAGGCCAAGACCGTCAGCATCCACCAAGGTATCCTGCATATCATCCAGCAGAGTGGCAAGGCGGTCATCAAATTTGGTAACGGGGCGGCAGACCTTTTTCAGAATGGGGTCACCATCTTTTACGATTGTACGAAGAGCCATAATAAAAATCCTCCTTAAAATTCAATCGCCGTCGGAATTAAAGTCCAAAGCGATCCCGGCTTTTGCGGGCAGCTTTTCGGCGGCGTAAGCATCCAATGCGGCGTGCATCAGGGTACGGAACCCCGCATCGTTGCGGCATTTCAATGTTAGTTTATAGCGGTATTTCCCGCTGATCATGGCAATGTTCATGGGGGTGGGGCCAAGCACACGCAGCGGCTGGCCGGGGTGTGCAGCGAACTGCTGCCCCAAAATGGCGGCAAAACGCCGCGCAGCCTGAAATACTTCCATCTCCTGCGCACCGGAAAAACCGACCACGCAGAATGAGCAAAACGGCGGATAGAGCGAGAACTTGCGGAACATGATCTCCTGCTGGTAAAACGCGGGGTAATCCTGCGCTGCGGCCAACTGGAGCACAGGGTGATCCGGCACGGCGGTTTGAATCAACGCCCGACCCGGCAGTTCCGCCCGGCCGCCGCGGCCAACGACCTGAGTGATCAGGCTGAACACATTCTCATAGGAGCGGAACCCCTGCCCAAAAAGCAGGGAGTCGATGCCCAGCACACCAACCAAGGTGACATTGCCGAAATCCAAGCCCTTGGCAACCATCTGGGTGCCAAGCAGAATATCATACTCCTGCTTGGCAAAACGGGCCAACATTTTTTCGTGGGCGTTTTTTTGCATGGTCGAATCCTGATCCATGCGCAGGATCCGCGCACCGGGCAAAAGTTCGGCCAGCTCCTCCTCCACTTTCTGGGTACCAAAACCGCTGTACACGATTTTGCCGCCGCATTCCGGGCAAAGCCCTGGTACAGGGCTGACCCGGTGCCCACAGTAATGGCAAAGCAGCGCGTGCTGCGCTTTATGATAAACCAGCGGCACGGAACAGTTGGGGCACTTCAGCACATGGCCGCAGGTGCCGCACATGCCAACGGTCTGGTAGCCGCGGCGGTTCAGCAGCAAAATGCTCTGTTCCCCGCGCTGCAGATTGGCAGCGAGTTCCTGTACCATCCGCTGGCTGACTTCCCGCGGGTTCCCAGCGGCAAGTTCGGCGCGCATATCAATAAAATCAACCGTTGGCAGCGGGCGACCGCCATAACGGTGGGTCAGCGTAACAAGCCGCATTCGGCTGCTTATGGCGGCGTGATAGGTTTCGGTGCGCGGCGTAGCGGAGGAAAACAGCAGCAGGGAATGCTCCATCATGGCGCGCTTTTTGGCAACGTCATGGGCGGAATAGCGTGGGGCGGATTCACTTTGGTAGGTGTGTTCCTGTTCCTCATCTAAAATGATCAGCCCAATGTTTTGCAGCGGTGAAAAGATAGCGCTGCGTGTGCCGATCACGATATCAGCATCGCCATTTTGGATCATCCGCCATTGCAGCAGGCGCTCGGTGTTATTCAACGCGGAGTGCTGCACCGCAAGGCGGCTGCCGAACATGGATTTCAGGCGGCGTGTCATCTGCGGGGTCAGGCTGATTTCCGGCACAAGTACCAGAGCCCGCCTGCCCTGCGCCAATGTCTTTTCAATCAGCTTTAAGAATACAGCGGTTTTGCCGCTGCCGGTAACGCCGTGCAGCAATGCCGCACGGGTCTGTCCGCTCAGCAAATCCTGTTCCAACTGGTCGTAAGCGGTTTGCTGCTCCGGCGATAGTTCCAGCGGCTGTGGGTCAAAGGGGATATCAGCAAATAAATCCAGCGATTTATCCCGTTGTTCGGCTTTCAGAATGCCTTTCTGGCATAACCCGTTCAAAGTGGAGGAAGATATCCCCTGCGCTTCCAAAGCGGATTTGGTGCAAGGCCCTGCGCGCAGCGCTTCCACGGCCTGAATCTGGCGTGCGCCAGGTTTTGGTTTCTCCGGCAACCCACCAACCAGAGTGTAAACGGTTTCCAGCGTGCGGGTTAGGCGGCTTTTTAATACGGGCTTTCCGTTTTCCATACCGGGCTGGTACTGCGCGCCATACGGAATGACCGCCTTGACTGCCTCGTACCAGGTGCAGAAATAACGATCTTTCAAAAAATGCACGAGCTCCAACAGGTCCGGGGTCAAGCGGGCTTTTTCCGGCGCGGCGGCCAGCAGGCTTTTTAAACGTGGATCGGGGGCTTCTTCCGTCCCTACTTCCAGAACAACAGCCATCCGTGGGTGATTGCCACGCCCAAACGGCACCAACACAATGCTGCCGGGCCAGAGGGATTCCGAAAAATCTGGCGGAACCAGATAGGAATACAGCTTGTCAAAATGGATGGTGGCGTCGTTTACCGCCACTTTTGCAATGCAGGGCAAACACGCACCTCCTGGTTTGGCGTTTGGGGCAGCGGATTATTCGGCATCGGGCTCGGCAATGCGCTTTTGGATGATGGAATAAATCTCTTCGGCGCAGGTGTCGACAACATCGTTGACCACATGCTCGTCATAATCAGCCGAACGGGCAATCTCAGTTTCGGCACGGCGCAGGCGCTTCTGAATGACTTCCTCCGCTTCGGTCCCACGGTAACGCAGGCGGCGTTCCAGCTCTTTCATATCCGGCGGCATGACAAAAATGGTGGTGGAACCGGGGTACATCCGCTTGATGTTGCCGGCACCCTCCACTTCGATCACCAGAATAACCGGAATCTGCTGCTCCATATGGCGCTCAACTTCGGAACGCAGGGTGCCGTAATAGTTTTCGCAATAGCAGGTGTGCTCAACAATATTGCCTTCTGCCAGAGCGGTTTCAAACTGCTCTTTGGTCAAAAAATGGTAGTTTTTACCGTTCACTTCCCCTTCGCGCATGGTGCGGGTGGTGGCGGAAACGGTCTTTTCGATTTCTGGGTGGCTGCCCAGCAGCTTTGCCACAACGGTATCCTTGCCGGTGCCGGAAGGCCCGGAGACAACAAACAAATATTTTTCGCCTTTCATGCAAAATCCCCCTAACACATATTATACAGGCGGTTACACGGTTGGTTTATCCTGTTCTTTTTCAAAACGTCCTAAAACTTCCTCCGGCTCAAAAGCCGAAAGCACCACATGGTCAGAATCCGTAATAATCACCGCGCGGGTGCGGCGGCCATAGGTTGCATCAATGGCCGCACCTTTGTCGCGCGCATCCTGCACAATACGCTTGATGGGTGCAGAATCCGGGCTGACAACGGCGATCACACGGTCCGCGTTGACCATGTTGCCAAAGCCGATGTTGATAAGCTTCATGGCCGGGCCTCACTCAATGTTTTGAATCTGCTCGCGAATTTTTTCAATCTCAGATTTCAGCTCAACCACAAGGCGGGTGATGTTGATATCCTGGCACTTGGAACCGATGGTGTTGGATTCGCGGTTCAGTTCCTGCGTCAAAAAGTCCAGCTTGCGGCCAACCGGCTCGTCCAGCTCCAGGATGGAACGGTACTGGGCCACATGGCTATGCAGACGGACAGTCTCTTCGTCGATGGCAGTTTTATCGGCAAAGATAGCAGCTTCTGTCACGATGCGGGCATCATCAATGTTGCGGTCTTCCAGCAGCTCTTTCAGGCGGGTGTACAGCCGTTCGGTATATGCCTGCACACGCCCGGCGCTGTTCTGCTCGATTTGGGCAACCAGCGTTTCAACCGCTGCCAAGCGGTTCAGCACATCGGTGCGCAGCTTCTCACCCTCCACGGCACGCATGGAAACAAACGCAGCAATCGCCTGCTGGGCAACCTGCTCCACATCAGCCCACAGGGTATCCGGGTCTGCGGGCGCAGCGGTCTGGGTCAACACATCTGGGAAACGGCAGATGGTGCTGACGGTAACATCGTTTTTCAGGTCCAGCTTTTCCGACATTGCCTGCATGGCGGTCTGGTAGCTTTTGGCTAACTGCCAGTTGACCTGAACAACGGTATCTGCCGCCGCAACATTCTGAATGCTCAGGTTCAGCTCAACCTTGCCGCGGCTAACCTTGGCAGCCACCAACTTTTTGAGCTTATCTTCCAAAAATGAGCAGGTTCGGGGCACACGGGACGAATATTCAAAAAAGCGGGAGTTGACGCTGCGCAGTTCCACAACGATATCGCGCCCGTTCAAAACCTGCTCCGCGCGGCCATAACCGGTCATACTAAGTACCATATTCCTACACCTCGTTATCAAAGCATTACAAGGCAGCGCTTGCCGTAACCTGCAATCAGGAGCGCCCAGCAGCGCCCCAAAGGCAGCAAACGCCAATACATATTTACTATTTATTTTACTATTGTTGGCCGCTGTTTGCAAGGCAATGCGCAGGAAAAGCGGCAGTTTTTTCATTTTTGTAACCCCTTTGATAGAATCAATCAAGGTAAAATAAAAAGGCCTGTACAGCTTTGATGGCAGTACAGGCTTGAATGAATCTGAAAAAATCAGGATAAATACGATTTACAGCTCAGCAACAGCGGCTTTCAGTGCTTCCACGCGGTCGGTGTTCTCCCACTTCACGCCCAGCTCCTCGCGGCCCATGTGGCCGTAAGCAGCCAGCTGGCGGTAGATGGGACGGCGCAGATCCAAGTCACGGATGATGGCTGCCGGGGTCAGATCAAATACTTTGCGCACAGCGGCTTCCAGTTTGTCGTGCTCGATGGTGCCGGTACCAAAGGTATCAACCATGATGGAAACGGGCTCGGCAACGCCGATGGCGTAAGCCAGCTCAACTTCGCACTTATCGGCCAGGCCGGCAGCGACAACGTTCTTGGCAACCCAGCGGGCGGCGTAAGCGCCCGAACGGTCCACCTTCGTGCAGTCCTTGCCGGAGAAGGCTCCGCCGCCGTGGCGGGCATATCCGCCGTAAGTATCAACGATAATTTTGCGGCCGGTCAGGCCGGTATCACCCTGCGGGCCGCCGACAACAAAACGACCGGTGGGGTTGATGTAATACTTGGTGTTCTCATCCAGCAGTTTGGCGGGGATGATGGCTTTGATGACATGCTCCATCACATCGGCATGCAGCTGTTCCTGACTGACGGAAGGGCTGTGCTGGCTGGAAATAACAACAGCATCCACGCGCACGGGTTTGCCGTTATCGTATTCTACGGTAACCTGGCTCTTGCCATCAGGGCGCAGATAATCCATTATACCATTCTTACGCACTTCGGTCAGGCGCTTGGCCAGCTTGTGGGCCAGGCTGATGGGCAGAGGCATCAGCTCGGGGGTTTCGTTGCAGGCATAACCGAACATCATACCCTGGTCGCCAGCACCGGCAACATCATCGTTGGTGCCAAGGGCAATGTCGGGGCTCTGGCCGTCAATGTTGGTGATCACGCCGCAGGTATCGCAGTCAAAACCATACTTGGCACGGTTATAACCAATCTCGCGGATGACCTGGCGTGCAACACCGGGAATATCAACATAGCAGTCGGTCGTGATTTCGCCCATGATGTGGACAAGACCAGTGGAGCAGGTGGTCTCGCAGGCAACGCGGGCACCAGGGTCCTTTTCCAGGATGGCATCCAGAATGGCATCAGAAATCTGGTCGCAGATTTTGTCGGGATGGCCTTCGGTAACGGATTCGGATGTGAACAGAACTTTGGACATAAAAAGCTGCCTCCTTAAAAAATATAGGGTCAGAAAGGCAACTTGCCGAGAACAAAAAAACGCGCGCCGGGTGTGGACCCAAAGCGCACGTGAACGCTTATCTTTCGGTTCCCCGCAGGAATTGGCACCTTACGCTTACGCGCAGGTTGCCGGGCTTCATAGGGCCTGTTCCCTCTGCCACTCTTGATAAGTTGCTATTCTGATGTAACGTGCTTATGTTACCATAGGCAACCGGCAAAGTCAACGATGTGGCGTTGGGCAAATTGTCAGCTTTGCACAAAATGGATTGAACTTTTGTCAAAACGGGTAAAAATGACCAATGATGGCTGCCCAATCAGCAGCAATTAAGCGGTTACGCTTTTGCCACCGCTGTTGCGGCCATGCAGAATGGGCGAAAGCGGCTTGTAAATTGCAAAGCAGATTACGGCGTCCAGCATCCCTTTGAAGAAAGTGAACGGCAGGTTGAACACCAGCAGGCAGTTCAAAAGGCCATTGACATTCGGGTTAATGGCCTGGTACATGCCGATGATGGCATCCAGCGGCAGATGATACATGACCACATAGGCCGGATAGACGATGAAGTAGTTGTACGGAACGCTGACAATTGCCATAACCAAAGCGCCGAGCACTGCGCCCAGGATAGCGCCGCTGCGGGTTTTCTTAAAACGGTATACCATACCGGCCACGCCGACAAACAGAGCGCCCATCACAAAATTAAACAGCTCCCCCACCGCAGCGGTGCTGGTGCTGGGCAGTTTGATCAGGTTTTTGATCAGGCACACCACAATACCGGCAACCGGGCCGTAAGCAAAGCTGGCAATCAGGGCTGGCAGTTCCGAAACATCCAGCTTGATAAAGGCGGGCATGATGGGAATGGGAAACTCCATATACATCAATACTGTGGCAACGGCAGCAAGCATGGCGGTTCCGGTTAATACGCGGGTGTTGAATTTGGTTTTCATAAAAAATACCTCCCTGGGGGGCGCGGCCCCAAATAAAATGATTTGGAAAGCCAGTAACAGCTTCGGGAGGCTGATAATTGCAAATAAAAACGCCCTGTTGCAAGCTATACTTACAACAGGGCGCAGAAAAGCAAATAGAACAGCTTTCCGTTTCTTTCATCCGGACTATACCGTCGGCCCCGGAATCACACCGGATCAGCGGCTGCATCAACAGCCGGTCGCGGGCTTGTGGCAATGCCATTTACCGCCGGTGGGGAATTGCACCCCGCCCTGAAACAGACTTTCTAGCTTTGAGTATAGCACAGGTTTTACAAATTGCAAGAGGGTGTGCTATAATTGACAAAAATAAATTTGGAGACTGGGTGGTGTTTCCCTGCTGCTTGGTACACTCAGGAAGTTTAGAAAATGGAGGTTGCAATGGAAATAGGAGAGATTTCGCTGTTAAGCATTGTCACGGCGGTGGCCCCGATGGCACTTTTTGTGCTGCTGGCGCTGTTTGCCCCACTGGTTTACCGCAGAATTGCGGGCAAACTGATTGAAAAATTCCGTCCACATCAGCCGCAGTGGATCAGCATCATTCTGGATAGCTACCTGAGCCCAACAACGATCTTGCTGCGCGCCGTGTTTATTTATGCTGCACTGTGGGTTTTGCCGCTGGAACTGAACACCCCCACATACCGCAGCGTATTGGCGCGCATCATGCAGGTAACCGCAATCTGCCTAATTGCCTGGGGCGCATGGATGGCTGCCCCCGTGTGCCGCCTTTTGCTGCGCAGCGCAGAAAACAAGCTGGATATTGCTACCAACCGCACAATGGGGCGCTTTTTTGAAAATATCTTCCGAGCTGTTGTAGGCGTTGTGGCGGGCATTGCGGTGTTGGATGCATTGGGCATTCCCGTTACCGGCCTGCTGACAGGTGCTGGCGTTGCCGGTATCGGTATTACCCTGGCGGCGCAGTCCACCATGTCAAACCTGATTGCAGGGGTAGCGCTGGTGCTGGAACATCCCTTTGGCATTGGTGACTATGTGATTCTGGGCAGCTATGAGGGCACGGTGGAAGATATCTCGTTCCGCTCCACCCGTATCCGCACGCCGGACCATGCAGTGATTACGGTAGAAAACTCCAAGGTGTGTGGCGAATACATCCAGAATGTTACTGACCGGACCAACCGACTGTGGCAGTTTACGATCGGTGTCACCTATGATATCCCGCGCGAAAAAGTTGAAACGCTGTGTGCAGATCTGAAAGAACTGCTCAGTGCGGATGCACAGATCAGCTCGGACGCAATGACTGTTACCCTGAATGAATTTAGCGCTTCCAGCATGGATATTCTGGTACGTTGCTATGTGACGGCGGTGGATTATACGGGCTATTTACAACTGAAAAGCCGCATGAATCTGGCCATCATGGACCTGATGAAGCGGGATGGATGCGACTTTGCTTTCCCTTCCACCAGCGTTTACCTGGAAAAAATGCCGCCGCAGAAAGGCAAATCCTGATTTGGCAGAAACAGCTCATCAAGTGCCCAAGTTAGGGCAATACCGCATAATTCTAAGTGCCGATACGGCGAGCGAGGTGCGGCAGA
>OMDJ01000693.1_pt1 | contig 20096 bp, 16 predicted proteins | sample 1645211 | NCBI WGS metagenome assembly OMDJ01 (sample SAMEA103958142, study PRJEB25191) | human gut metagenome | biome: human-associated habitat [ENVO:00009003]; feature: intestine environment [ENVO:2100002]; material: feces | place: Germany | collected 2013/2015 | reverse complement strand
CTATCATACCAAGCTGATGCAGACGGATTGGAAGCCCACCGAAAGCTGTATCATTGAACTGCGGGGCTTGAATCTCGATAAAGTATGGGAAAACATCGTTGTTGACATCGGCGGCGTGAGCATCGCCAACGGCAACACCCTTGATGAGCAGATTGCAGCCGACGAGCGCCGACAGAAAATTGAAAAAGAGATCGCTAAGCTGGAAAAGCAGGCACGGGCTGAAAAACAGCCGAAAAAGAAGTTTGAGCTTGTGCAGCAGATAAAAAAGCTCAAAGAAGAACTGATATAGACGATAGGAGAGTTTGAAATGAAAAAAATTTGCCTTGTTGCAAGACAGAACATCATAAATACAAATGGCGGTGGGTATCACAATGATGAAGGCCGGCGTGCACTTGACGGGATTCGTTATGGAGCAGTAAAGGAAATTGAGGATAATGTCAATCCGTTGTCTATTTGGCATCAGCTTCGGCAGGAATTTGAAGTCGATAACCCCGGCTGGAGAGTGGACAGCTATTTTATTCGTTTGGAGGACGGAAGCGAAATAGAATGCAGTGACAAACTGAGAATGCAGACAGCGAACAAGGCTGATGAAAATTTTAGAAAGCTGGCGGCGATGTTTCCGAACGCCGTGACGGAAACGATCAACGAAAACGGCGAGGTCGTCCGGGCAATCGACAAGGATGTGCTGATGCAGGAGATTGCCTGCACCGTGGTGGACGGAAATGAGGAACGCTATCAGTTCACTTGGCCTGACAAGAAGAAGTCCGTCCTTCTTGCCAACGCCCCGATCAATAAGACGCTGCGCCCCTGCCGTGAGGAAAGTGTGGACTTTGACACCACCGAAAACCTCTATATCGAGGGCGACAACCTCGAAGTGTTGAAGCTGTTGCAGGAAACCTATCTTGGCAAAATCAAGATGATCTACATTGATCCTCCGTACAACACAGGAAACGACTTTGTTTATGAGGATGACTTTGCTCAGAGTACGGATGAGTATCTTGCCAATAGCGGGCAATTCGACGAAGAGGGCAATAGGCTTGTTCAGAATACAGAAAGTAATGGGCGTTTCCACACGGATTGGCTAAATATGTTATTCCCCCGTCTTAGACTTGCAAAAGATTTGTTGTCCATAGATGGAGTTGTTTTTATTAGTATTGATGATGGTGAAGTCGACAATCTTAGAAAAATTTGTGATGAAGTTTTCGGACGAAACAATTTTGTTGCAGATTTGACAGTAGTAAATAACCTGAAAGGGCGCAATGACAAAAAGTATATTGCAAGAGCAAATGAACGCTTGATTATGTATGTAAAATCGCAGGAATACTCTGAACACGGTCTTGAATTGGCAGACAGCGTTCTTAAAGAATACAAAGAAAAAGACAAAAATGGCTGCTATCGCTTGTTAGAGTTAAGGAAGCGTGGCGGACCAGACACGAGGAAAGATCGCCCTAATATGTATTATCCGTTCTATGTAAACCCCGAAACAGGTAATGTTTCATTGGAGCAGGATAATGAATATTCTTGCGAAGCGTTCCCTGTTAAATCAAACGGTGTAGATGGTCGGTGGCGTTGGGGAATTGACACAGCAAGGAAAAACATTGCTTATATAGTCGGGAGAAAGGTTGGCAACAAATATAACATCTATGAAAAGGATTATCTTGAGAGTGATGAGGGAGCAAGGCGAATACGCCCCAAGTCAGTTCTTGGTGGTTCTGCATACTCAACGGATGTGGCAACAAAAGAATACCGTGCGCTAATGGGTGGTATTGACTTCAGTAACCCTAAGCCCACTTCTCTGATGCAGGACTTAATAGTATATGCAACAAATCCGGCAGAGAAGGAAATCGTTTTGGATTTCTTCTCTGGGTCAGCAACGACTGCACACGGCGTATTTCTTGCTAATATGCTTGAAGGTGGGAATAGAAGATTTATTATGATTCAGCTTCCCGAAAAGTGCCCGGCGCAAAGTGCAGCATATGAAAATGGTTACCGAACCATCTGCGAAATCGGCAAGGAACGCATCCGTCGTGCCGGTAAGAAAATCAAAGAGGGTAGCCCTTTGACCACGCAAGACCTTGATACCGGCTTCCGTGTCTTGAAATGCGACACCTCCAATATGAAAGAGGTCTACTACAACCCTGCCGAGTATGAAGTCAATATGTTCTCCCGGCTTGAAGATAATATCAAAGAGGACAGAACGCCGGAGGATCTGCTATTCCAAGTGATGCTGGATTTGGGCGTGCTGCTCTCCGGCAAAATTGAGGAAACCACCATTGCCGGCAAGAAGGTATTCAATGTAGAGGACAACTATCTGATCGCCTGCTTCGACAGCGACGTGACCGAGGAAACCATCAAAGCCATTGCTAAGCAGAAGCCCTACTACTTCGTAATGCGTGACAGCTCTATGGCAAACGACAGCGTGGCAACCAACTTCGATCAGATCTTCGCCACCTACAGCCCCGACACCGTAAGGAAGGTGTTGTGATGTTAAAGTTTATTAATGATAATGGTGTTCTTTTTAGTGGAATTTTCTCAATTATTGTTGCGTTAATAGCAGTTGTGGTTACTGTTATTAAAGATAATAAAACTTACAAAAAAGATACTATTATTTCTCTGCGTAGAGAATTATCCGAATTGAAAAGCCAGTTAGCTACAACAGAGGTAAAACTGCAAGATGCATTAAGCATCGAAAAAGCAGAGTCACTCATAGATAAAACGAAAGGCTCGATTTATTATGAGAGTTTTAATAATGGAGGTTCAAGACCTATTTGTGGATTCTGTTGGGAAAAGGAACATATCAAAATTCCGTTAAACGTAAATATGTGCTATGACGAATACACAAAAAAACAATATTATAGTGGTAGGTGCAGCTCATGCAATTGCTATTGTATAGAGAACATTGAGTATATTCCTCCTGACGAATCTAAAGATACATATGAAGATCTTCCATTTTAGGTGATACTATGAAGTTTAATTTCAAAATACAACAATACCAAACCGATGCGGTTGATGCCGTTGTGCGTGTCTTTCAGGGGAAGGGCTTTCACGACAAGATCAGCTATATCCGTGACCGGGGTAAGATCAAAGCGGAGCCGTATCAGATGACCCTCGGTATGTCCGATGAGGAGCTTGAAGTCATCGATCCGCTGAACGATACCGGTTATAAAAATGAAGCGGTAGAGCTTTCCGATGAGCAGCTTCTGCACAACATTCAGACCTTGCAGAGTCAGAACAATATTAAGCTCTCTGCTTCCCTTGTCAAAGACTTGGGGCGTTGCAGCCTTGATATTGAAATGGAAACCGGCACGGGCAAAACCTATGTCTATATCAAGACGATGTTCGAGCTGAACAAGAAGTACGGCTGGAGCAAGTTTATTGTGGTCGTTCCTTCTATTGCGATCCGTGAGGGCGTGAAGAAGTCCTTTGAAATTACCGCAGACCACTTTATGGAGCATTACGGCAAGAAGGCTCGCTTCTTCATCTACAACAGCTCCAACCTGAACCAGTTGGATAACTTTTCGAGCAGCTCCGGCATCAATGTGATGATTATCAACACACAGGCGTTTGCCTCCTCGCTGAAAGAGGATGGCAAGAGCAAGGAAGCCCGCATCATCTACTCCAAACGGGATGAATTTGGCTCCCGCCGCCCAATCGATGTTATCAAGGCAAACCGTCCGATCATTATTTTGGACGAGCCGCAGAAGATGGGCGGCGATGTGACACAGAAAGCGCTGAAAAACTTCAATCCGCTGTTCTCACTCAACTACTCAGCTACCCACGCCAAGCATCACAACCTCGTCTATGTGCTGGATGCGCTGGACGCCTTCAACAAGCGGTTGGTCAAGAAAATCGAGGTCAAGGGCTTTGAGGTCAAGAACTTCCGTGGCACGGACAGCTACCTCTACCTTGAGCAGATCATTCTTTCCAGCAAGAAGCCGCCGATGGCAAAAATCGAGCTGGAGATTGGCTATAACAAGTCCATCAACCGGGAAACCCGTATTCTCAGCGTTGGTGATGACCTTTACTTCGTTTCGCAGGAAATGGAGCAGTACAAGGGCTACACCATCTCCGAAATTGACCCGCTGCGTGGCACCGTGACTTTTACCAACGGCGAAGTCATCAAAGCCGGTGATGTGGTGGGCGATGTGTCCGAAAAGGATATGCGCCGCATTCAGATTCGTGAAACCATCCTCTCCCACTTTGAAAAAGAGGAAAAGCTCTTCAATATGGGCATCAAGTGCCTGTCCCTGTTCTTCATCGACGAAGTGGCAAAGTACCGCCAGTATGATGAAAACGGCGACGAGGTGCTTGGCGAATATGGCGTGATGTTTGAGCAGGAGTATCTTGCCATTCTGAACGAGTACATTACGATGTTTGACTCGCCGTATCAGAAGTATCTCAAATCCACCTGCAGCGATGTAAGCCGGGTGCATAAGGGCTATTTCAGCATCGATAAGAAAACAGGGCGCAGTGTGGACAGCAAGGCTAATAAAGAGGGTTTTGATGAAAAAGATGTTTCAGCCTATGACCTGATCTTGAAAAACAAGGAACGGCTGCTGTCCTTTGACGAGCCGACACGGTTCATCTTCTCCCACTCCGCACTGCGTGAGGGCTGGGACAACCCAAATGTGTTCCAGATCTGCACCCTGAAGCATTCCGACAGCAACACGGCGAAGCGGCAGGAAGTAGGTCGTGGCTTGCGCCTTTGCGTCAATCAGGACGGCAACCGTATGGATGCGCAGAGCTGCGGCGACAGCGTTCACGAGATCAACACGCTGACGGTAGTCGCCAGTGAGAGTTATAAGACTTTCGTCACAGATTTACAGTCTGATATTAAAACTGTCCTCTATGATAGACCCACGGTGGCTACAAGCGAATACTTCAAGGGCAAGTATGTTAAGGTGGACGATGTGCCGACGCTTATCGATGATGAGAAAGCTAATGCCATTGAGTTCTATCTCATTCAGAACGGCTATGTGGATATGAAACGCAAGGTGACGGACAAGTATCGTCAGGATGTTAAGAACGGAACCGTTGCGGAACTGCCGGATGAACTCAAGCCGATGACAGACGGTATCCACACTCTCATTCAGGCAGTGTATGACGACAGCGTTCTCAAGGATATGTTCTCTGACGGTCACGAAACCAAGGTTAAGGATAACCCGCTTAATGAGAACTTTGCCAAGAAAGAGTTTCAGGCGTTGTGGCGTGAGATCAACCATAAGTACGCCTACACCGTTGATTTTGACAGCGCTGAGCTGATTCGCAACGCCATTGCCCATATTGACAAAAAGCTCTTTGTTTCCGAACTGCAATACACGACCACTATCGGACGTCAAAAGGCGGAGATGAATGAGTATGAAATCGAGCGTGGAGATTCCTTCACCGGCGAAAAGACCCGGACGCAGACGCTCAAACACGCCGAAGCCAGCCAGATCAAATATGACCTTATCGGAAAAATCGCAGAGGGCACCGTTCTGACACGGCGTACGGTTTCTGCAATCCTGCAAGGCATCCACGTAGACAAACTCTATATGTTCAGGAACAACCCGGAGGAGTTCATCAGTAAGGTGATCCGGCTCATTAACGAACAGAAAGCCACGATGATCGTAGAGCACATTTCCTACGATACCATCGAGGGCGAATATGACAGTTCCATCTTCACGGCTGAAAAGGCAACTCAGAGCTTTGACAAGGCGTTCCTCACAAAGAAAGCCATTCAGGACTATGTGTTTACAGACGGCTCAGCTGACAAGAGCATCGAGAGAAAATTTGCCGAGGATTTGGATGCAGCGGAGGAAGTTTGCGTTTATGCCAAGCTGCCGAGAACCTTCCAAATCCCTACACCGGTAGGAAACTATTCGCCGGATTGGGCAATCGCTTTCTATGAAGGTACGGTCAAGCATATTTTCTTCATAGCTGAAACGAAAGGTACAATGGAAAGCCTTGAGCTGCGTCCAATTGAGCAGGCAAAAATCTCCTGCGCAAAGAAGTTGTTCAATGAGATGTCCACAAGCAACGTGGTGTACCACGATGTTGACAGTTACCAGAGTCTGTTAAGCATTATGAGTTCCATCTGAAAAACATGAAGACGTATTGAATACGCGGAGTATGTGAGTTAAGACCTCCAGTTTTCACTGGCGGTCTTAACTCTACATATCCAACAATATCCTTGCCCGTTTCTGCACTTGCCGTTCCACCATCCGCAATCTATTTTCGGGCAGGTTATAGCGAGAGTGCTTCTTGAACTTGAAGTTCAGTAAATGCCGCAGCTTCTCGCGCAGCTCCGGCGTCAGCGCGGCCTTGGCTGTACCGAGAAAATCATCGTACACGCTGGGGTACAGCGTTTCGATATATGCCTCCAATGCGGTCTCGTTCGCCCAGGCGTCTGTACCTGCAAAATTGAACAGAGAATTGCCATGGTCAAACAGGGGAGCGGGGGAGACGATAGTATTCGTCCGGTTATCGACCATTACGCCAAAGTTCCCGAAATGCCGGTCCACATTGCAGATTACCGCATCAAACACCAGCATTTCGTTCAATGCATTGACAAACTCAGTCCCCAGCTTTTCGTAGTATGCTTTCACAGCCTCCATGCCGCCCTTAGAAACGAGATGGCCGATAGGGAGATAGGCATACTCTTTACTGGTAAAAAGCTCGCAGGTGGAGCAGAGAACGCCTTTCCAACGGGATAAGCCGTAGGGGATCGCGTGAACGCCCATGGCGGCAGCAATCTGCGCGGCGTAAAACTCAGAATATGGCTCGTTGCCTGTGTTAGCCGCGCCCTCTGTGCCGCCCTTATAGAGATACACCTTACCGCCCATGCGCCGCCAGCATTTGCGGAGCATTCCATTGGTAGTAAACTCCGGGCTGGAGAGCAGGGAAGTGCGGACACTGCTGCCATAGCCGGTAAAGGCAAGCTCTGCCAGAACATTGCTGAATGGGTTGTCGTAGAGATTTACTTTGTCAAAATAAGTGGTGTCGCCGTCCTCGACGACCCAATAGCAATCGTTAAGCGATAGTCCTTTACAAACACTGATAATACTAAGCGGTCGGTTGAGGTTTAAGCCGCATTTTGCCAAAAGGCTATGGACATAGGCACGATTCTTCGGGATCGTGCGGCGGCGCAGCCAACGGCTCAATCCGTCCGGTGTCAGCGTCAGATCAAGCGGCAGCAATGCCGCTTTTTCTTCATTTGTCCAAAGAATTTGGATCTCCGGCTCACTGGTATCCGTCGTTGCGGAGAATTTAACGAGCGGTTCATCGAACTGCTTTAAAATATAGTTCATGATAAATCCTCCTCAAAAGTCACTTCAGACCACACAGAAAATTTTCTACATTCAAATACTGAACACCCTCAGCTAACGTATCTTTTCCGCGATAAAGAACGAATTTACCGCTGATCGGGCCAAAGCGATTTTCAATGATTTGGCATTTCTCTGCATCTCGCAGATGAATTGTCTGCTTTTCATTGACCTCGGTGCTGTGCTTGATTTCATAGATGCGGCAATTTCGACTTGCTTTATCGTAAATCACCATGTCAAACTCGCCGCCGGCATCGAACTTAAACTTGAATGCTTCCATCGCACTGGGGGCTGCCTTACAGACTTCCAGCAGAACAATGTCCTCCAGCATCCGGCCCTTTACATCGTCCAAAATCTTTCCTGTGATATATGCCTTATCTGCTTCGGGGATCGATGCAAAATAGGCATCCTGCATCAGGGAATAGACTAAAGCCTTTGCGATGGCATAGCGCATACCGGGCTGGGAAAAGACGATATGTTCTGCCTGCTTACCGCTTTCATACCGTTCCGGACAGTTGACGATCAGATCCAGCATAAGCAGATACTTCTTCACTTTGTCGATATGCTCCTGCGTGATCGGGACGGTTGTTTCACTCTTTTCCTTGACCTCAATGATGGCCTTTAATCGCTCCAATATTTGCTTTTCATTGACATCATAGAGAACGGTTGCCCGTTCCGCAGGGAGATCATGTAAAAGCAGTTCCTTTGCGGAGCCAAAATCATGGGACTTAAATTCGTCCTCTACCACGCGCAGCACAAACCGGTGGTTCATGTGCTGCACAATGCGGTTGATGACGTTGGTCAGTTCACCGTTTTCGTAAAGTTCCCGCAGTTGATTGAAGTATTCGCCGTTCAGTGTATGCTGAATGTTGCGGCTGATGGCGGTATCAATATACTTCCGTGTGCTTTCGTCGTCCCGAAACGCGACCTCGTCAAAGGCGGCATCCGAATCGTCAAAGCTCATATTTTCCATTTTCAGCGTTCCGCCGTATTCAATATAAGAATCGACAGAACGGATGTTCAGGAGCCGCGCATACTCCCGAAAGGGAATAAAAGAGGTGTGGATCGTCACGCTTCTGTCGTACAGTTCATCGCGGTTTGCCATAGCGAAACCAAGAGAGTCCGTACCGGAAACAACGATTTTCATGCCCATCATACTGAACACATCGGAAAGCACGGCAGCGGTGTCGATGAAGTCGCTCAGGAGCGTAATTTCATCAATAAACACATACCGATAGCCCAGTTCAAACAGAACTTTCAAGTCCTTTGTCAACCGTGACATATCATCGGTGGTCTGCACCTTGATGTAGGCCGTTTTTTCTATGGACAGTTCGGAAAGCATTTGAAACAGAAGTGTTGTCTTTCCGGTCCGGCGGAGACCGTATAAAATACAGATCTTCCCATCATAGGAGCCGTTCACAAACTTCTGTAAGGTGCTGAAGCAGTCCCGCTTGCCGTATTTTGCCACGCTGTTTGCCAGCGCCTGCAAGCCCGTACCCGTGACAACATTCGTATAAAACTCAGGTATTTGTGAGGGGACAGCGGCTGTAACAACAGGCTGACCATAGATTTCCAACTTTTGATAAATCGCATGGTATCTGGCTGTATTTGCTTTTGCGGCATCGTTTTCGTAATTCTGATAGTTGCGTGTGGACATACCGAGGTATTCCGCACATTGGGCCTGATTCAGCCCTTTTGAAATACGCAATTCTTTTAAGGTCACGCTCATCACCTCGCCTTTATTATATCACAGTATACGCAAAGGACAAGAAAAATACGCAAATATTTCGCGTTTTCTTCGTCTATTATTCGCCTTTCTTCTTTGGGAGCTGTGTAAGCGCATCTAATTCTTCATAGGTCAATTCGCCGTTCACATAGCGGTTTCGTGCATTCTCCGCTTGTGCTTTCCAGATTTGAAATGCGGCATCTGTGTAAATAGCCGGAGTACGGCGAACACGCATATCATAGGTTTTGATCCGCTGCCGGATGAGCTTTAAGCCATCATCGGCAGCGATTTTCTTTTCATGCTTCTCTTTGACTGCGAGTTCTTTGCAGTTTTTTCCGGTATCACCGACTGACCGATCACAATAAAGAGCTTTGGAAGAGAACGGGATAAAGTAACGATGACAATATTCACACTTTTTCAATTCAATTCCTTGCTCGACCATCTCCAGCAGCTCTGTCAGCAGCGTCGCACCCAAATCGTCCGAGCCCTCGATGCGGGCAAACCGGACGGACTTTGGTGGCGTCGAAATGCGGTCTGCCGCCAACACCGGATCAAAATTCTGCTCGTCTACATATAGCCTTCGTTCCGCGCGCATCTTCAGGTCCAAACCGGTGATCGCTGTGGCAGCTTGAAAATCGCGGCTCATATAGAGCGCCAAACGCTGCTTGGCGCTCAACTTAGATCTGTCCGGCACGAGCACGGCATCTGCAAAGGTGGAAAGTTCCTTTTGCAGTTTCTCAAAACCTTCCATGCGTTCATCAAGCACGTCTGCCAGCTTTTCTTCAAAAAAGAGGGACTGCACAAAGCGTTCCCCGAAAGGATGGATCGCGCTCAGCGCATTTTTGATCTCGGTAATGGCTTGATTTTCCATCATGGGCGTTGTTCGCACCAGTAATTTCGCCCGTAAAGAAGCGAAATCTGTGGACAAAAAGGCAATAAGGGTTGTCCCGAGACGATATTCCACGGGCTTGAAATCCGTTTCTACATATTCCTTTTTGGGGCCAAAACTCAAGCAATACAAGGCTCTCAAGGCTTTTCCTCCATTCGTGGACACAGCTGTGCAATGCGTGTGGTATATCATTTGTAACGCAATTAGTTTACCACATATTGAAATCTCCGTCAACGCTTGCTATCATTTTTGTGGAAGTTGAAATTCGATGCAAACGATCTTCCACAAAATTGAATGACCGCCGGAGCGTTTCTCTTTCGGGGAAGCAGGCCATGACCGTCTGATGACGCGAGCGTGCCAAGAATCAGAAATCGAGTTTCTGTCAGGCAGGAAACCGCTTCCGGGAAAACGGCAAACAAGTTCACCGGTCTCTCCGCATAGTTTCAAGGAAAGGGGGGAGCAGGATGGCAAGCAAACCGGAGCTGCTGCATAATCAGGCGGCAGACGAGATCGGGCAGGACTTTCTTTTCGCATACCAGCGAGCCGTCCTGCTCACCTTGCAGCGGCAAGGCTTCCTCAACGAAATGCAGTGTAGGAACTGCGTACAAAAATTAGAAGATCAAAAAAGAAATACAAAAAAATCAAAATCTGTAAAGGAATAGTGCCTTTCAGTATTCGCACAATTGCAAAGACACATTCTGTATCGTATGATACCACGAAAAGGAGGAGTTTTTATGTTACAAGTAGCAGCGTATTGCCGTGTATCCACGGATAAGGAAGACCAGGCAAATTCCTTTGAAGCGCAGCAGCGGTATTTCCGCGAGTACATCCAGCGCCAGCCGGATTGGGAGCTGCAAGGCATCTATGCTGACGAAGGATTTTCCGGCACATCGACCAACAAGCGCGTGGAGTTCAATAAAATGCTCCATGCGGCGGAGCTGGGACAGATCGACCTGATCGTGACCAAGGAGGTCAGCCGTTTCACCCGCAACACAGTAGACGCGCTGCAAATCACCCGCGAGCTGCGGCGACGCGGCGTCGGCGTGCTGTTTCTCAATGACAGCCTGGATACCCGAACCAACGATGGGGAGCTGCGGCTGACGATCATGAGTTCCTTCGCACAGGACGAAAGCCGAAGGACCTCTGAACGCTCCAAATGGGGGCAGATGCGCAGCATGGAGAAGGGTGTCGTTTTTGGCGGCTCGCTGCTGGGTTATGACGTGATCGGTGGCAAAATGACCGTCAACCCGGAGGGCGCGGAAGTTGTCCGGCTCATCTTTCATAAGTACCTGCAAGAGCGCAAAGGGTGCAGCACCATCGCACGGGAGCTGCGAGAGGCCGGTATCCTCAGCAGCAAGGGCAACTGCCTTTGGTCATCTGCCACCGTGACTAAGATCCTGAAGAACGAAAAATACTGCGGTGACCTGATCCAGAAAAAGACCTACACGCCGGACTATCTGACGCACGAAAAGAAGTACAACCACGGCAAGGAACCGCTGGTAGAACTAAAAGATCACCACGAGCCCATCATCGACCGCGAAACGTGGCAGGCGGTGCAGCGGGAGCTGTCCCGCCGCAACCGTGCGACAGGCTGCGGCGGACACGGCAACCGCTATCCGCTCTCCGGTAAAATTCGCTGCGGTGAGTGCGGCAAGAGCTTCTCCCACCGCACCAAAAAGCGGCAGGACGGCAGCTCCTATTATCGCTGGTGCTGCTTCACCGCCACCAACGAGGGCCTGCGGCGCACAGACGGCGCAGGAAATGTCATCGGATGCAGCGTCGGGCGGCAGATCCGGGACGATGTCGCCATGGATCTTCTGCGGCGCTCCGTGAGCGCCGTGACGCTGGATAAGAAATCGATCATATCGAGCCTCACCCGAGTTGTGGAAAGCGTTCTGGCGTCCGGTGAGGACAGCGGCGAGCAGGAGCTGCGGCGGCTGGAGCTGGAGTTTGAAAAGCTGCAAGCCCGCAATGACACCATCCATGACCGCTTTTTCGACGAAAGCATCACCAAGGCTGACTATCAGCGCGCCAAAGCCCGTTGTGAAAGCGAAATGAACCAGGTGCAGAAGAAAATTGCCGCGATCAAACAGCGGCAGACGCTGAACACCGACACACAGACCCTAAAGCCGGACATCCGCACCGCCATCACGGGCATCGTCAGCGGACGCACGGCGGACGACGACTTTTACGGGCACCTCCTCCAACAGATGACCGTGTACCGGGACGGCAGGGTAGAGGTGGCGCTCAATCTGCTGCCCGCCAAGTGGGTCTATGTACTGGACGGACTGGAAAAATACCGCGCCAAAATTGGGAGCTATGACGCTTCCTCCGTGCCGATATCGGTCAGCAGGCCCTTGAGCTCGGGGTAGGGCATTGAGTAGCGCTGGCTCAGATACCGCAGCGAAGCGCCGAGCTCGCCGTCCGGGCCGCCGTACTGGCTGATGATCGCCGCGGCGAGCTTCGGGTTGGGGTTGGCGATCTTCACCGGATACTGCAATTTCTTTTCATAAACAAACATCAGTCGTTCCCTCCCAGATCCCACGGCCACGGATTATCGAGCCACTTATAGCTGCCCGGCGTCAGGTCGGTCTGAAGCAGCGGGCCGTACTTCTCCTGATACTTCTCCCGTCCCTCGCGCGCGAGCTTGATATACGACCAGTAGAGCGCCAGCACCTCCTGATCGTCGCGGTGCGTGGTGAGGTACAATCCCAGCTCGTCGATGGCGAAGTCAAGCGCCATCAGCTCGCTGAGCGCCGTGTTGGCGGCGGGGAAGCGGGTCTCCATGTCGGCGTGGAAGGGCAGATTCAAGCCGGGGAACAGCGTGCCGGCCTGCAGGGCGTCCTGCTGGGAATAGCGTGCGGGGTTGTCGCACTGCACGGGAACATAGGGAAAGGCCAGCGGCGCACAGCTGCCCGGCAGACGGCCCTCCGTCGTGCCGCAGATCTTCACCGCCGTATCGTTCTTTTCCAAATGGGTCTCCTCCTTCTTGGCATTGAGCATTGCGCTCATACCAGTATACGCCGCGGCAAAAAAGAGGAAACAGGGCTTTTCTTTCCGCCCGATGTCTGCTACAATATGTCCATGGAAGAATAGAAAAAAGTCCCCGCGCATAGCGTTGCACGGGGTGAGGAAATTGATCGTTCTTCTGCGTAAAAAAATTTTGGTGCTCGCAGCGCTGCTCCTTTTCGGTGTGCTCCTGCTGTGTGGAACATTCGTGCGAGGTGCGCTGCCTGTCTTTCGCCCATCTGGCGTGCCGGAGCGGTCGGTGATCGTCATTGACGCGGGACACGGCGGGGAGGACGGCGGCGCCGTCGCGGCGGACGGCACGGTGGAAAGCGGCATCAATCTTGCCATCGCGCAGGATCTTGACGCGCTGCTGCGCTTTCTTGGCTGTGAGACAAGGATGACCCGCACGGAGGATGCCGCCATCTATTCCGACGGCGCGAGAACACTGCGGGAGAAGAAGGCCTCCGACCTTAAAAACCGTGTTGCGCTGGTGAATGAAACGCCGAACGCCGTGCTTTTGAGCATCCACCAGAACAGCCTTCCGGCCTCGCGGCGCGTCCACGGCGCGCAGGCGTTCCACGCCCGCACGGAGGGCAGCGAGGCGCTCGCCGAGAGCGTACAGGTCGCGCTCAACGCGGCGGTGAACCCGGGAAACGAGAAAAGCCGGAAGGTCATTGACAAAAGCGTTTATCTGATGAAAAACATCAGCTGTCCCGCGGTACTGGTCGAGTGCGGCTTTCTCTCCAACGCGGAGGAGGCCGCAAGGCTCTGCGAGACGGACTATCAGCGCAAGCTGGCTGTGACCGTCGCCGCCGGCTTTCTCGCGGGACTCGCCGGTGGGCAAGCGGCAGCATAAGAAACAGAAAAGGGGAGACCCCATGAAGGCAAAAACCGTATTTTACTGCACCGAGTGCGGCAACGAGACCGCAAAGTGGGCGGGGCGCTGCCCTGCCTGCGGCGCATGGAATTCCATCGTGGAGCAGGCCGCGCCGAAGGCGTCGGCGGCAGGGAAGGGGCGCACCAAGGCGCTCACGCGCAGCAAGGCGCATCCGATCGCCGAGCTGCAGACCGAGCAGGAGCTGCGCTTTTCGACCGGTATGGGCGAGCTGGACCGTGTGCTCGGCGGGGGAGCCGTCAAGGGCTCGCTGGTGCTCGTCGGCGGCGCGCCGGGCATCGGCAAATCGACGCTGATGCTGCAGATCTGCAGTCAGCTCTGCCGCTTTGCCAAGGTCCTGTATGTATCCGGCGAGGAATCGCCGCACCAGCTCAAGATGCGCGCCGAGCGGCTCAAGGTCGCGAGCGGCAACCTTTATGTGCTCTCGGAGACCTGTCTCGGCGATGTGCTCGAATGTGTCAGCGAGGAAGCGCCGGACATTCTGATCGTGGACTCCATCCAGACGCTCTACAACGAGGAGCTGGATTCGCCCGCGGGCAGCGTCAGTCAGGTCAAGGACTGCACGATGACGCTCATGCAGCTCGCCAAGGGGCAGGGCATCACGGTGTTTGTGATCGGTCACGTCAACAAGGAGGGCTCCATTGCCGGTCCCAAGGTGCTCGAGCACATGGTGGACTGCGTGCTCTATTTCGAGGGCGACCAGCACATGACCTACCGCATCCTCCGCGCGGCGAAGAACCGCTTCGGCGCGACGAATGAGATCGGCGTCTTCGAGATGGAAAACGATGGTCTCATTGAGGTCGAAAATCCCTCGGAAATGCTGCTCTCCGGCCGTCCTGCCGACGCGCCGGGGACCTGCGTGACCTGTGTGATGGAGGGCGCGCGGCCCGTGCTCGCGGAGATCCAGGCGCTGCTGGCAAGCTCGTCGTACCCGACGCCGCGGCGCACGAGCAACGGCTTTGACTACAACCGCGCGGCGATGCTGCTGGCGGTGCTGGAAAAGCGCGGGCAGCTCAAGGTGTCGCAGTGCGACGCGTATCTGAACATCATCGGCGGTCTGACGCTGGACGAGCCTGCCGCCGATCTCGCGGCCATTCTGGCGCTGGCGTCGAGCTATCTCGACAAGCCCATCGGCGCGCAGGTCGCCGCCATCGGCGAGGTCGGTCTGACCGGCGAGTTAAGGAACGTGAACAATCTGTCGCAACGGCTCAGCGAGGTGCGGCGGCTCGGCTTCACGGAGTGCATCATTCCAAAGCAGCATGGGAACCGTCTTGGACGTCCGGACGGCCTGAAGCTGACGGAGGTGCAGAATGTCGGTGAAGCGCTGCGTGTGCTGGCGAGGTCGTAACGCCGCTGACCGCGGAGCGCGGGATATAGTGTACGCAGGCGTTGCTGCGGCACGACGGCATCCCGCAGGCTGTGGAATACTTGAAGCCGCAGCGTCCGCCGGACTGGAACACGCAGTTGGCATGACAGAAAAGCTCGCTCATTCGATCAGATCCTTTCCAATGAAAAGTTTTCACGGAAATAGTTTGCGCGAAGGAGCGATGAATTAAACCGGTTTTTTGAATCTTCAGTATACTCAATGCCTCTAAGCAGTTATCCTTACGGAAAGGAGGAACGCAAAAACAGCTGAAGAAGCGATTTAGGGCTACCCTCTTTTGAACAAAATTTTTATTTTGTTCAATTATATCTTTAGGTCGATCGGGGTCCCCCGCTTTAAACGACAGCTGTTTTTGTGAAAGCTCATGAACGATTACCGTACCGAAGCGCCGCCGATCCTGCGCGACTTTCTTTCTTACCATGAAACGATCAAGGCGCACTCCCGAAAAACCGTGGACGAATACTTTCTCGATCTGCGGAACTTTTTCCGTTATCTCAAGCAGACGCGCGACCCGTCGCTGCGCGGTCTGGAGCTGAATGAAATATCCATTCTGGACGTCGATCTCGATTTCGTATCCTCCGTCACGCTCACGGACATCTACGGCTATATGACCTATCTGAGCCGCGAGCGCGTACTGCATCAGAACAGCGATGCCTCCGGCTATGGTCTCAACGCCGCCTCCAGAGCGCGTAAAATTGCAACGATCCGCTCTTTTTACAAGTATTTGACCAACAAAGTCCACCTGATCAAGGAAAATCCGGTCAAGGACCTCGATTCGCCGAAGCTCAAGAAAACGCTGCCGAAATACCTCACCTTAGAAGAAAGCGTGCAGCTGTTGTCCTCGGTGGACGGACAGAACCGCGAGCGGGATTACTGCATCCTGACGCTCTTCCTGAACTGCGGCCTGCGTATTTCCGAGCTTTGCGCGCTCAACACCACGGACATTCAGGACGACGCGCTGCGCGTGCTCGGTAAGGGCAACAAGGTGCGCATCGTCTACCTCAACGACGCGTGCAAGGAAGCGCTCAGCGGCTATCTCGCCATGCGCCGCCCCATCGTCGGGCGCGATCAGAACGCCCTCTTCCTCTCCTCCCGCAACGAGCGCGTCAGCCGCTCGACGGTCCACGCGCTGGTGAAAAAGCACTTGAGCGAGGCCGGGCTCGACTCGACGCAGTATTCCGCGCACAAGCTGCGCCACACAGCGGCGACGCTGATGCTGCAAAACGGCGTGGACGTCAAGGCCGTGCAGGAGGTTCTGGGCCATGAGCACCTCAACACAACGGAGATCTACACGCATATCGACAACGAGGCGCTGCGTGTTGCCGCAAAGGCAAATCCCTTGTCACGCGTGAAGCCGCCGAAGAAAAATAAAGCGGGAAAATGAGAAAGAGACGGAGCATGCTCCGTCTCTTTCTCAATCACTCCATGAATTATGTTTCTGCCAATAGGACAGCTAAGAGACTACCAATATCTCATCGGCTCAAAAATTTTAGTTCCTTTTAAGTTAAACGTGAATCTATTCATCAGAGGACAAAGAGGCTCACCCCAGCAAGGAATGAGCCTCTTCAAAGCTATTACCCAATATAGCAAGCAGCTAAGACGATGACATTGGTGGTTCCGCCGCTTATGTTATCAAACGAAGAAGTTGAACATGGAATGGCGTAGGCTGTAAATGTATCTTCATTGTAAACCTCTGTGCTGTCCAAATAGTACAGAGCATAATAGTTGTTATCGTCATCAGCGGCCAAAAGGTATGTTAGCTTACCTCCCAAGTAGTCATCCTCAAACACCTGCACGGCGTAGAGGTCTAACTTTACTAAGCCAATCTGATCTTGCTTGCGTGTCTTATTGAACTGTTTACTTGAGAAATCTTGTATGTCAGAGGACTGTATCGCTTCATTCGTTGCAGTAGGAAATAGATTTTCATTTTCGTCAATATACTCAATCACTGCATCTGAAATAGTAAATTTACCGAATAGGTCTAACTGACCAATGTAGTTGAAAGACTCACCTGTAGTCGGTGTAAACTCTCCATTTGTGTATGTTCCTGACATCTCCAATGTTTCGCCATCATTTATGATGGTTGTCACGCCGTAGCCGTTAAAGGCTCCGTTAGAGAAATTGCCTTCATACGTATATGTAGACCCGTTTTCTCCGTCTGCTTCGAATGTTCCTACACCTTGTGGCTTGCCATTGACAACTTCTCCAGTGTACTTTCCGTCAATATCATAAGTGTCCGTTCCCTCTACCATAGTAACGGTGATATCATAGTCTGAAACGGTAGATGGTGTATCGTTTTTAGGTGTCTCTTGTGCGGTGCTCCCACAACCGGATAGGAGTACCATAAGCAGTGACAAAACGATAACGCCCGCCTTTTTCATGACTGCATCTCCTCATTGGTGGTATATTAGCCGATTTCGGCTTGTCACCTGTTAGAAGTATACCATGTTTGGCGAATTATGCCAATAGGAAAAGAATAGATACGAAAACTTTTGTAATACGGTAGGTAATCATTTCTTCGTCGGTATAATCTTCTCAATCATCCCTGCCGGTATACACCACCGAGGTGCAAAAAGCGTGCGCGGGCAAATTCGTAGGTGGACAGCGGCCTGTCGTCCGCGTCGGCGCTGTGCGCGGCGACCAGAATATCCGCATAGCTGCGCGGACGGTCCGCCGCCACGACGACCGGCGAATGCTGCCAGCCGGCGCCGTCGAACGAGAGCTGCACGATATCGCCCGGCCGGATGCGCTCCGGCGGGACTTCCCCTGCAAACGGGCCGGCGGACGGCGTGCGGCGCGTGAGAAAATTATAGAGATACTCCACGCCCGTCCACGCGGGCGCTTTGTCGTTGGCATTGATGTAGTACCAGCCAAAGGTCGGCGTGTCGTTCATCACACCCGCACCTGCATAGATGCATTGGGACGCAAAATTCGTGCAGTCGCCGCCGATGCTTTCGTAATCATAATAGCGCGGATTGCGCCCGTACGCCCAGATGTGCGCATAGCGCACCGCCGCGGCGCGGTCATATGGCAGTAAAGCGAGCATGGCCTCTCCCCTCCCCTCTCCCAACGTATGCAAAAAGACGGAAATCGGCCACAATATGTCGTAGGAATGAATTGACTTTACGTCCATATTTCGGTATACTGTCAAATTGAGCGAATGAAATTTTGCAAGGAGGTCTTCCATGAACACGCAAGAGCTTTCCAAGGTCTGCCGTCAGGTGCGCCGCGACATCATCACGATGACGGCCAATGCCGGCAGCGGCCATCCCGGCGGCTCCCTTTCGGCCGTCGAGCTGATGACCAGCGTTTTCTTCAACCACATGCGCGTCGATCCCAGCAATCCGCACGATCCCGACCGCGACCGCTTTGTGCTCTCCAAGGGCCACGCGGCGCCGTGCTATTATGCGGTGCTTGCCGCCAAGGGCTTCATCTCCCGCGACGAATACGCGAACTTCCGTCAGCTCCACTCCATTCTGCAGGGCCATCCCGACGCCAAAAAGGTCCCGGGCGTGGACGCCTCCACCGGCTCGCTCGGTCAGGGCGTGTCCATCGCCGTCGGCATGGCGCTCGGCGCCAAGCACCTCGGCAAGGATACGAAGGTCTTTGCCCTCGTCGGCGACGGCGAGAGCCAGGAGGGGCAGATCTGGGAGGCTTACATGGCCGCCGCCCACTACAAGCTGGACAACCTCACCGTCATCATCGACAACAACGGTCTGCAGATCGACGGCTCAAACGATCAGGTCATGAGCCTCGGCGACCTCGGCGCAAAGCTGCGCGCCTTCGGCTTTGACCTTGTGGAGCTGCCGGACGGCAACGATCTCGACGCGGTGGAGGCCGCGCTCTCGAAGCCGACGATGCCCGGCAAGCCCAAGGCGATCCTCGCCCACACGGTCAAGGGCAAGGGCGTTTCGTTCATGGAAAATCAGGTCGGCTGGCACGGTACCGCGCCGAACAAGGAACAGTATGAGACCGCTATGCAGGAGCTCACCGCTGCACTGCATGAACTGGAGGGCTGCTGATATGGCTGAAATGGTTAAAAAGGCAACAAGAGAAAGCTTTGGCGAGACCGTTACCGCGCTCGCCGCTGAATACCCGGAGATCGTCGTTCTGGATGCAGACCTTGCTGCTGCCACCAAGACGGGCATCTTCAAAAAAGCATACCCGGAACGCTTCTTTGACTGCGGCATCGCAGAGTGCAACATGGTCGGCGTTGCTGCCGGTCTGGCCACCTGCGGTAAAATTCCGTTTGCGGCGTCCTTTGCCATGTTCTCCGCAGGCAGAGCGTTTGAGCAGGTCCGCAACTCCGTTGGTTATCCGAAGCTGAATGTCAAGATCGTCGGCTCCCACGCCGGTATCTCTGTCGGTGAAGACGGCGCTACACATCAGTGCTGCGAGGACATCGCGCTCATGCGCACCATCCCGGGCATGGTCATTCTGAACCCCTGCGATCATTACGAAATGCAGGCCGCGGTTCGCGCTGCTGTTGAGCACAAGGGCCCGTGCTATATCCGCCTCGGCCGTCTGGCTGTGGAAAGCATCAACAACAACGATGATTACAAGTTCGAGCTTGGCAAGGGCATCACGCTGCGCGAGGGCACGGACATCACTGTCGTTGCGACCGGTCTCATGGTACAGGAAGCCGTTAAGGCTGCCGATGCACTGAAAGAAGAAGGCATCAGCGTTGAAGTCATCAATATCCATACCATCAAGCCGCTCGATGAAGAGCTTGTTATTGCTTCCGCAAAGAAGACCGGCCGTGTCATCACGGTTGAAGAGCACAACATCATCGGCGGTCTCGGCGAAGCGGTCTCCACCGCACTTTCCGAGCATTGCCCGACGCCTGTCACGCGCATCGGCGTCAACGATGTGTACGGCCACTCCGGCCC
>OMDJ01000685.1_pt1 | contig 20294 bp, 14 predicted proteins | sample 1645211 | NCBI WGS metagenome assembly OMDJ01 (sample SAMEA103958142, study PRJEB25191) | human gut metagenome | biome: human-associated habitat [ENVO:00009003]; feature: intestine environment [ENVO:2100002]; material: feces | place: Germany | collected 2013/2015 | reverse complement strand
TTTTATTGCTTATTATCCGCACCCAAAAAGTTGCATTTATAAGTTGAACTCAAGTATTTGCGATTTACCTCTTTTCGTAAAACAAAAAACAATACGATACAGCCAACTATATAGATTATAGAGCCTAAAAAAAGTTGGAGTGATATCAGCTCCCAAATTGAAATATATTGTTCGTCCATATTATTTATTATTGTTCCCATTCTATTTTTTCTGTCTTTGGGTCAGGCTTGAAATTATCTTGATACTCCTTTACCATACTATTAGGTCTGAGATCAATGATTGTTGGTTATTTTCCAGTTAAAACAATATTCGATGGTTTGAAAAAATATCTTTCTTCAAGCTGCAACCTTAAATATTGTTCGACTTCACTCCCCTTCATAAGGACAATCCTTTCGGAATAAAAATTTGATTCCGGATCTGTTTTGACAATGAAATAGGTAAATGTCTCACCGGGTACAATTTTTTTAATAAACGAATATCCAGTGATAGATGGCCGATTGTCAAGTAATTCTTCATACATCGCTTGAATGTAACTAAAATCGCACTTTATCTTTTTAAAGAAATCGTGTACCAATTCAATATTCAATTTATCATTTGTCGGCTCCAATGACACCCAAGTTATATACTCTTCGTTTGAATGATTTGTCATTCGATACTCATCTACAATCTCATGCTGATTGGTGAATCCATTGACATATCTCAACGATACGGTATCAATCTCTATTGGACTCTGTGCATTTAAATTCATAGCACAAAACAGAAAAAACGGGAAAAATATATAGACCATTGTTTTCATCACTCTTGCATATTTTTAATAGTTTCCTTTTTAGAATTGATAATCATTTCCATTAAAGTTCTATTTTCTTCAATCCATTGTCCATTAACAGATTGATCTCTTCCTCCTATGGAGTCCGTCGGTAGCCGTAGTCTTTTGTCTTTATCAAATTCCCGGACTCATCGTAATATTTCCACTCCCCGATTTCCCAAAAATCAACCATAAAATCTTCATCGCACACCATATATCCTTCGCTCTTAACGGCTCCACTTGGATAATAATCAGCACAATAACACTTATATTTACAGAAAATTTGGCAATACCCCGTATATATACTGTCCTTATTGAGTTCTATCGAATCAATGGTACAACGTAATTCTCCTTCATCTCCAAACATATACCATGTGCCAGATATATTATCCGCTGTGTATTCCCCAAACAGAAATAATTTATTACGATAAAAACGCTTGTATAATCCATCTTTTTTACCACCTTTATAATATAGATCATATACGAATCCTCCTCCGACAGAATCTCTCCAATAGCCTTCCCTCTGCCCCAAATCATTCACCCGATTCATCGGAATCTTACGGCCGATTCCAAAAATGCCTGTCGCCACACAACCGGCAAAAAACAGCAATAGCACGCTCTTTTTCATAATTTCCTATTTTTAATACGACTAAAAAATGATTCTCTCGTTCCATTCAGAATAAAATTAAAAGCCGGCAACCGGTTTACGTTCACGGGTTCCGATAGAGATCTCGAAACCGTGACGCTTACCGTATTGTTCTTTTGGTCTTCTGCTTCAAAATGCCCTATAAAACGGTCCCAGCTATTTATGTCGACCAACAGGCATCCTGCCGATATAGGTCTTTTTTTAGTAATCATTCCTGTAAGATTATTTATTCCAGGCTTGTGTATATTAATACCCACTGCGTATGTCCGGCCATCGGTATATGCCGGATTTTCGTATCCTAATTCTATTCTCCCGCTACCGTCGGTATCCTCCATTCGCAAAGCCGTATAAGCCCCCTTATGCTTGCCTACTTTCGCATGATAAGTACCTTCGGGAACCGTAGCATAGTCGCTTCCCGAAGGATTCGTACAGGCCGCATATGTCTCGGTCGTTCCGTCTGCCAAATAAACCGTGGCAGTAGAAGATCCTATATTATAGCCGTTATCCTTGTCAAAAGTTTTGTTATCTGAAAAAAATATGGCCTGCGCATACAAACCCTGCAATAAATTACCGCCTACATCATAAGATTTATCTTCATCTACCCACTCATATCCTGTAAAAATCACCTCTCCTTCTATTCTGTCATAAGTCAATCGCCACGATTCCCCGTCCGGGTCTACATATTTTACCGGATTGTTATTACAGTAAGCATAAGGTGAGATGGAGTAATATTTTTCACAAAGAGGATCCATAGTGGTGAATCGGCAGAGAGCCGGATAATACATACGAGCATCGAAGTCGTAACTGTCATAGCCGTGCAGCTCTATAAACTCCTTTCCTCCGTATTTGTACGGCTGTTCTTCGGGCTGGTAATGGGCTTCATAAGGAAGACCGAAAGGATAGTATTGCATCCGTTGGTAGGTGACGGTATACTCTATGGGGGTTGGGCGAATAGGTGGTCGGTCTCCGCCTATCGCTCCACGGATCGTCAAGGAAAAAGGAGGTTCCACTGGTGTCAGTTTTGCTACCGCACTGCCGTAAACGGTGCGGATATTCCCTTGATAATCCCGCACGAAGTACCGGAAATCTTGTTCCGAACAGTCCCAATAGCCGTCGCCGTTATGAATTCGTATCAGGGTATCGCTCTCGAAATCGGCTCCCGCATATTCCAAAGAACCCCGACGTGCCGTAACATGACTGCTCATGGCCGCAGTCCCCGATGTACTGCCGAAAGTCTGCCCCTCGGGGATAACGACCGTTGTCAGCGGTGTGAGGTATTTACTGCCGGTTCGCTTGCCGTCGGCGGTGTAATAATTCACGATAGCCGACCCGTTGCGGAACTGCACGGTGTCGGGCAGGTTCAGCAAATTGTATCGTATGGCCATAATATCCCGGTCGAGGTCGGCCGTCATGTTGCCGTTGGAGTCGTAAAAATAATCGAGTCCGTTATGATTATAGTCCCGATATTCTTTCATGTCGTATCGACCCTGTTCTTCCATCATATCGGTAATCTCTACTACCCTATTCCCTTCATAAAACCAGTTCATCTCGTCTATCATTCCGCCCGTTCCCCCATTGCGATACAAATTTACCATATTACCATGCTTGTCATATCCATATTCGACATGATAGCGGCCGCTGGAAAAATCACTGCCCGTCACCGAATAGGCCGAAGCCAGCCGGTCGTGGGCATCATAAGTGAAGCGATAGCCGTTCACAATCGTGTCGGTATCGGTGCGATATGTCCAATTCATCGCCGATATATTTCCGTTATAACGAACTTTCCCATAGTTTCCCATAAGGCTTTCGTAATACAAATTCTGCACGAAATCGACATCTTCTATTCGAGTGATCCAACCCTGCAAATTATACCGATATTTAGCATGCGTCAGTCCTCCGTCGATACTTTTGCTGGATATCCGTCCCAACTCGTCGTATTCATATCTCCAATCGGTAGACAAAGAGTCGTTAACCGCATAATCGGTGCGGGTGAGACGTCCCGAGCGGTCATAAGTATTTTCTACGGACTCCGATACAGATAAACGCCCTCGGGAATCCAAATGTTCCGTGTATGATTCAAGAATATTTCCCGAAAGGTCGCATTGAGCATAAGTCATTTCATAATCGCCCGATACATGCCGAGTGCGTGTCTGTACGGGATTTCCATATTCATCGTAATAATAAACGGTAATCGCATATTTGCTCCTGTCCGTCAAGTCGAACACTTGCGTCCCGGTCAGCAAACCTTTGGCCGAGGAATAAGCAGCACCATATCCCTCCTTACTCCGATAGGCAAGCTGCGAAGCTGCCGTCCCCTCGATGTACAAAAAAGAATAGTCGTCGTAATAATTGACCGTGAGCAACCGGTAATCATTGGCGGCAGGCAGCAAAATCCTGAGGGTATAACCCATACCCGACCACGCAGTATAACTATCGGCACGTTCCTCGACAAATAATTTTTCTTTACAATACTGGCGCAAGTCTCCGGGGCTGCGAAGCGGATTCGCCTCATAAGTATACAACACTCGGGAGAGGGCATCATATTTGGTTATGGTCCAGAGACTTTCACTCTGTTGATTGCCGTCCTGACTCATGACCAACCGATTAGCCCTATCGTAAATCAGCTGTATCGATTTACAACCGGGCAAACGCTTCCCTATGCAGTTCCCCCGGTCGTCGTATTTATAGAGATAGGCATACTGTTGCAAAAGAGTGTGGCTGTCGGGATAATTGCCGGTATTATACATTCCGTCCACAGCCATCGGGGGCAGTACGTAGCACAGCCTGCCGTGGTCGTCATAAATGTAGTAAGTGTCATAACCGTTTCCCTGACGGGTCATAACCACTCGACCCGATTTATCGGTGAAACTCTCTTGCCAAATTCCGTCCTCGTCGGTTTCGCGAGTAACATAAAGAGCACCCGGGGTATACCGACCCACTCGTTGTACCCCATCGGACGAAATTCGGAAAAGAACGACCTCTCCTGCCGTATTGCACCGATATGCAGCAGTCTTCGGGTGAGCGTTCCAAACAGCTCCGGGATTTTTCACACCGACTGTCCGGCTCAACGGTGAGTTTTCGTACAAAGTCTCCCGATAGAGATATGTGTCTCCATAATAACTTTGAGCCGTCTGCCCGTATGTAAAAGGACTCACATAACAGCCGTTGTTCCCCGAGACGGGAGTGGGAAGCCCTTGACGATATTCTCTCCCGGCCTCGTCGTAACTAACCGTGGACAGCAGGTCGGCGCCCGTTGCCGTGAAACCCACTCGGGCAGTCTGTTCGGGACGACCCAGCCCGTCATAATAGACCACGGTCGCAAGCGCCTGCGAAGCCCCTTCGGCAGTTATCCGGCCGTCCTCTATATTCGCCGACGTACTACCGCCGGGAAGAACGACCTCCACGATATAATTTTTTTCAGACGACAAACTCAAAGGAATATCGACAGCAGCCGACACTATCGCCGACATGGGCGACAAAAAGAGTATAGACAAACTCATTGAAAAGCGGAGGGGTCTTTTCATAGTATCGTAATTTTGTGTCTCTCCGTAAATTTATGCTTTTTTTTACATTTCCCCAAATATTTCACGCCTTTTTTTCATGCCTCGGCTCCAAACGACTGTTTTAACCCTCTTCAAACAAAATTCGGGAATTGTTTTCGAGGAAAGCCCGATGAAACACATTCCCCCTATACATAGCATGAAAGCCGGCTCTTCCCATTATCCGGGAATCACCCTTCTCCGAACAATCGCACAGCATTGGCCGTGGTAGCCTCCTCCACCTCGGCAGTCGTAATATCCAGAATTTCGGCTATTCGCTTCGCCATATAAGGCAAATACGAAGGTTCGTTCCGTTTGCCTCGATAAGGCACGGGAGCCAAATACGGGGCATCGGTTTCGAGCAATATACGCCCGATGCCTACTTCTCGTACCATATCTTCGAGATGAGCGTTCTTGAAAGTAACGATGCCGTTTATCCCGAAATAATAGTCACCGGTTCCCCTCAACAGACGCACCTGTTCGGCCGACCCCGTGAAACTGTGGAACACCCCTCGGAATGCCGGCACTCTGCCCGACTGCAACAGAGCCGATATTTCGTCGAATGCCTCCCGGCAATGAATAATCACCGGCAAACCCGACTCTGCCGCCCACCCCGTCTGCACCACAAAAGCCTCTTTCTGCTCCTCGGCATAGGTCTTGTCCCAATACAAATCGAGCCCTATCTCGCCCACGGCGCAATACTCCCCGGAGAAAAGCAGCTCTCTCACCTGTTCAAGCCGCTCCCGATAATCGGCCTCCACCGACGTGGGGTGTAGCCCCATAGCCATACGGCAATAACCGGGAAACAAATCGTTCGTGGCATGCATGGCTTGCACCGTGTCGAAATCGACATTGGGCAATATCACTCGTTCGACTCCCGCTTCACGAGCACGGCGCACCACCTCGATGCGGTCTTCGTCAAACTCTTCCAGATAAATATGCGTGTGAGTATCAATCATCTTCGGGTCGCTTTTCTCCACTGCGATAATAATATACTACGCCGTAAGCCCGGCAACGGTTCAAACGGATTTCGGCAGGGAGATCGGCGTAATACGTTTCCACCTGATTCCACAAATCCAAGATAATCCGGTCCGCCTCCTCGCGCAAGGCATCCAATCCCGACTGGGAACGAGTCGTATTCAGTTTATAATTCTGTTGTTCCCGATAGGCTTCCTTAAAAATATCGTAATGCACGGTCACTTTCGCGATCGTAGGGTTATAAATAGGTGCGCCTCCGTGCGACACCCGTTCGCGTTCCCCCTCGATGAGACGTTCTCCCCAAATGAGAATGTGCTTCTCGCCGGTCAGCTCGGGCACGGCAAAATCTTCGGGGTCGAGCCCGTAAAACAATTTGTGTTCCTTACGCACCTCGTTACGCAACACTGCCAAATTAAGCACCTGTATGAAATGCGAGATGTACAACCGGGCCGTCTTCAAATGCGACTGATATTGTCGGTTGGCCTCGGCCTGAGCCGTATAGCAATACTGGAACTGCTCGACGGCACTTTTGAAACGTCTCAAAAGAACGCGGGCCTCGTTCAGCGTTTTATACGAAGCCGCCTGCTTGTCCACATCGCACTCGTGCTCCATCGCCACCGCTTTTTCGAGAGCGGCAAGGCGGGCTTTGTCTGTATTCGGTAACCGGCGGTAAGGCATCGTTTCTGAAAAATTTTAGTGATCTCGTTTTATCAATGAATTCGCCAAATCGTATAAAGGCTGCTTTGCCGCTTCGTCCACTCCGATTTGCCGCAAAGCCTCTATCGCCCGACGACTGTATTCGTCGACCTGCCGCAGACACAAATCGCCCGCACCGACACGGTCGTACAACGCCGTCACAGCAGCGATCTTCTCGGAAGGATCGTATTCGGCTGCGCTCAACCAGCGGGACAACTCCTCGGCATCTTTCCCTTCGACCCGTTGCCGGGCATTGATGAGCATATACGTTTTCTTGTTATTCAGAATATCGCCTCCTATCTTTTTCCCGAAACGGGCAGGGTCGCCATACACGTCCAACCAATCGTCCTGCAACTGGAACGCCAGTCCCAAAGACTCGCCGAAACGGTAGATACAATCCGCATCCGTCTCGCTCGCTCCGCCTATAATCGCCCCTATCTTCAACGCTCCCCCCAACAGCACGGCTGTTTTCAGGCGAATCATCTCGATATATTCCGCTTCGGTCACATCGTCCCGACGCTCGAATTCCATATCGTATTGCTGACCTTCGCAAATTTCAAGAGCCGTTTTCAAGAACAACTCGACGACGGCCCCCGTGTGCGGAGCTTCCGTGCGGGCGATATAACGGAAAGCGATGATCTCCATAGCATCGCCCGAAAGTATGGCCGTATTCTCGTCCCACACCTTATGCACCGTGGGTTTACCCCGGCGCACGTCGGCTTTATCCATCACATCGTCGTGCAACAGCGTGAAGTTGTGAAACACTTCCAACCCCACCGCCGCATTCAATGCCCGACGATAATCGCCCGCAAACATCTCGCAAGCAAGCAACGTCAACAACGGCCTCACGCGCTTACCGCCCAACGACAACTCATAACGCACGGGAGCATACAATCCATCGGGTTCGGCGGCATATTCTATCTTCGAAAGTTCAGCTTCTATCGCGTCGAAATATCTTTGCAGTTTTTCCATAAACTACTTGAAAATTTTTATGTTTTACATAGAACAGAGTTCAAAATTAACGATTTCCATCGAGCCGAGCAAACATAACTCACAATATAATACGAATAAAGTTCCGATACAAACTCGTTCCGCCACATACTTTATTGCCCTTTTTCCCGTTAATAAATCATCGGGAACCATTCTGCCGAAAGCAAAATTCAATCACGCGACTTTCTGCCGACCGGGAATTTTGGCTATCTTTGAAACCCGAAAACAATTATGACACATACGTTTCGATATATAACGGTTCTTCTGGCGACTGTCACTACATGCTTCGCCGGGAGGGGACAAGAGGGGAAAAGCTCGTTCGACTTTCTCAATATCCCCACCTCTACCCACGCCTATACGTTGGGAGGAACCAATATATCCGTCATCGACGAAGATATAAACCTCGTCAATCAAAACCCGGCTCTGATGGGACCCGAATCGGATTTACAACTCGGGCTGAACTACATGAAATACGTCGGGGGAATCAATCTGGCAGGAGCCACTTTCGGAAAGGCGGCCGGAGAACGGGGAGCATGGGCGGCCGGCATACAATACTACGGGTACGGCAAAATGAAAAGTGCCGACGAAACCGGCGTGATCACCGGTGAATTTTCACCCAAAGACATCGTTTTCAACGGTATCTACGCCCACGACATCACCACGACCTTGCGGGGTGGAGTCAATGCCAAAGTCATCTACTCCTCCTACGAACAATACACCTCTTGGGCGCTTGCCGTCGATCTCGGCCTCAACTACTACAACGCCGACAACGACCTCTCGCTCTCACTGGTAGCACGCAATCTGGGTGGACAAATCAAACGTTACAACGACACTTTCGAACGCATGCCGTTCGATTTGCAGATAGGCTATACGCAAAGCCTCGAACATGCGCCCATACGGGTGTCGGTCACCGCTCGTAACCTCACAAGGTGGAAACTTCCCTATCCCACCATCGAAAGCAGCTCTTACACCGGGAGCGACGAAATCGTCGAAAAAAGCGGATTCGTGGACAACCTTTTCCGCCACCTCATTTTCGGCGTGGAGTTCCTTCCCACCGACCGCATTTACATAGGAGTGGGGTACAACTACAAAACCCGCACCGACATGCGCACCGCTCACCGTAACTTTCTCTCCGGATTCAGCATAGGCGGCGGAATCAAAGTCCGCATGTTCGGCATAGGTGTCGCCCTCGCACAACAACACACGGGAGCGACCACGCTCATGGTCAACCTCTCGACCAATCTTTTCGAATTCAAAAAATAAATGCTTATGAATAAACCTGAACCTCGGATAATCATCGCTGTCGACGGCTTCTCGTCGTGTGGGAAAAGTACGATGGCGAAAGCTCTTGCCCGGAACATAGGCTACATTTATATCGACAGTGGCGCAATGTACCGCGCCGTCACCCTCTACTGCCTCGACCACGGTCTCATCGACGGCGACACGGTCGATACCGATACGCTGAGGTCCCTCATGGACGACATTCAAATCGATTTCCGCCCCGATTCCGAAACGGGTATGACACACACATTTCTAAACGGAATCGACGTAGAGCGTGAAATTCGCTCCATGCGAGTATCCGATAAGGTAAGCCCCGTTAGTGTCATACCTTTCGTGCGCACGGCTATGGTTGCCGCACAGCAAAAAATGGGCGAACGGAAAGGTATCGTCATGGACGGGCGCGATATAGGCACGACCGTATTCCCCCATGCTGAACTGAAAATATTCGTCACGGCCTCAGCGGAGACTCGGGCACAACGACGTGTCGACGAACTGAGGGCGAAAGGTGTCGATGTCGATTTCGACGAAGTGGTCGCCAACATCAACAAACGCGACCACATTGACCAGACCCGTAAAGAAAGCCCTTTGCGCAAAGCCGACGATGCCATAGAGCTCGACAATTCCCACATGACAATCGCCGAGCAGGACGCATGGCTCATGACCCGGTACAGAGAAACCGTCGATAAACTTCGATAATCACCCGCAAAGGTAGAAAGGAGACAGGTTATGGCACGCATAGAAATAGACGAACATTCGGGTTTCTGCTTCGGTGTAGTCACGGCTATCCGCAAAGCCGAAGAAGAACTCGACCGCACCGGACGACTCTACTGCCTCGGCGACATCGTACACAACAGCAACGAGGTGGAACGACTCAAAGCCAAAGGGCTCATCACCATAGACCACGAGCAACTCAAACAGTTGCACGACGTGAAAGTATTGCTGCGAGCCCACGGCGAACCTCCCGAAACCTACCGAATCGCCGCCGAGAACAACATCGAAATCATCGATGCCACCTGCCCCGTCGTGTTGCAACTGCAACGTAAAATCAAAACCGCATACGATTCCAACCCTCCCGGCGAGGCGCAAATCGTTATCTACGGCAAAACCGGACACGCCGAAGTCAACGGACTGGTGGGACAGACCCACGGCAAAGCCGTCGTCATCGAGGGGGACAAAGACCTCGACAAGATAGACCTCCGCAAAAAACTGTTGCTCTATTCCCAGACAACCAAGTCGGTAGAAGGCTTCCGCCACATCGTCGACGAGATAAAACAGCTGAAACCCGATGGACAATTCGAATCGTTCGACACCATCTGTCGGCAAGTCGCCAACCGCATTCCCAATATCAGGGAGTTTGCCCGCCGACACGACCTTATCCTGTTCGTTTGCGGGAAAAAGAGTTCCAACGGACGGGTGCTTTTCGGAGAATGCCTGCAAGTCAATCCCCAATCCCGACTCGTTTCCGACATCAGCGAAATAGACCCCACTTGGCTCGAAGGAAAAGAGAGCATAGGTATCTGCGGAGCTACCTCCACCCCCCGCTGGCTCATGACCGAAGTCCAAGAATACATAACCCGGTTATTGGAAACGACCGGCTCTACCGCCACCCGATGACCGACCGTATTTCTGTGAATACCCAAAAGCAAGCATAATCCGGCTCAGCCCGGATAAGTTTACTCCGATACTTTATACAAAAATAGATTCTACCCCTGCCTTTCATTTTGGTAAATAGTTTATCAAAATGAAAGGCATTTGCGCTCCGAAAAAAACCGACTATCACCATAATAATCAACAATTTAATCATATCCCCACAAAAATGGTCTGCCATTTGTCGTGCAAGAGATATGAAACTCTACATCATATCAAACAGACTGCCAGTCAAGGTAAACGAAAAAAACGGAACGTTTTCATTCACCCGAAGCGAAGGCGGACTGGCAACGGGGCTCGATTCTCTTCAAACTGCTTACGAAAAGCATTGGATCGGGTGGCCGGGAATTTGTGTGGATAATGATAGCGACAAACAAGCGATTGGGGAAAAATTGGAAGAACTAAACTTTCACCCCGTATTCCTGTCCGACACCCAGATAAAAAATTATTACGAAGGTTACAGCAACAGTACCATCTGGCCGCTGTGCCACTATTTCTTTGCCTATACATTGTACAAGGACACTTTCTGGCAAGCCTACCGAGAAGTAAACAAGCGATTCTGTGAAACCATCTGCCGGCTGATAGGCCCCGAAGATAAAGTGTGGGTACAGGATTATCAACTGATGTTATTGCCCGGTATGCTTCGAGAAGCCGTTCCCGACTTGTGCATAGGCTATTTTCATCACATACCTTTCCCGTCCTATGAACTTTTCCGCATATTGCCCGAACGGGCCGAGATTCTCAAAGGTCTGTTAGGAGCCGATTTCATAGCTTTTCACACTCACGACTACATGCGGCACTTTATCAGTGCGGTAGAACGCGTGCTGCGCATGAATTTCAAATTGGACGAAATACAGTTAGGTAATCGAGTCGTACGAATAGATGCCCTTCCTATGGGGATTAATTACGACCTGTACCACAATGCTTCTACACAATCGGAAGTCCGTCAAGCAGTCGACCGCACGAGAAAACTGTTCGGAGATCACAAGTTGATTCTCTCCGTGGACCGCCTCGATTACAGTAAAGGAATCCTGCACAGGCTGCGAGGCTTCGCCGCCTTCCTCGAACATCACCCCGAATATCATGGCAAGGTCGCTTTGGCTATGATCATAGTCCCCTCGCGCGACCACGTAGGCAGTTACGCCCAATTAAAGACCAAAATAGACGAAGAAATAGGCTCCATCAACGGGGCATATTCCACGATGGATTGGACTCCGGTATATTATTTCTATCACGGATTTTCTTTCGAGGAACTGACAGCCATGTACCACATGGCCGACATAGCGCTTGTGACCCCCCTCCGGGACGGAATGAACTTGGTAGCCAAAGAATATGTAGCCGCCAAAAGCGAAAATCCCGGTGTATTGATTCTCAGCGAAATGGCAGGAGCAGCCGTCGAATTGACCGACGCTCTGTTAATCAATCCCAATGACACGGGACAAATCGAACGGGCAATTTGTCAAGCATTGGAAATGCCCGTAGAGGAACAGTTGCGACGGCTGCAAAACATGCAGAAAATCATCTCGACCCAAACCGTCGACAAATGGGCTGCTGACTTTACCGACGAGTGGAACGATATTTGCCGCAAGAACATCTCCTTCCGCAAAAAACAGATTACAGCAAACACGATAGGCACTATCAAACAAGAGTACAATAGAGCGAAAAAACGGCTCATTCTTTTGGACTACGACGGAACATTGGCGGCTCTCAAACCCCGCCCCGAAGATGCCGAGCCGACGCCCGAACTCATAGAAACGCTACAAAAACTTTGTGAAGACTCCGACAACCACATCGTTATCAATAGCGGACGCGATCACTTCACATTGGAAAAATGGCTGGGAAACCTTCCGGTCTCGATAGCTGCGGAGCATGGAGCATTCTATCGGGAAAACGGGCTATGGCACAAAAACATCAACAAACCGGTATGGAGCGCAGGTTTGTTATCTATCCTCAAACTATTCGTAGCGAAAACACCCCGTTCGCGTCTGGAAGTCAAAGAAACCGCCATCGCATGGCACTATCGGGAAAGCGATGCTTGGCTGGGAACTTTGCGAGCCCAACAATTAGCCAACGAACTTGTTTCTATCTGTATACAACAGAAATTGCAAATCATTCAGGGAGACAAAGTAATCGAAATAAAATCGCCCGATTACAACAAAGGCTCGGAAGTTTCCCGCCAACTCAAAAAAGAATATTACGATTTTATTCTGGCTATCGGCGACGACACCACCGACGAAGATATGTTCAAGGCACTGCCCAAAAATGCGGCAACCATAAAAGTGGGTTACGTCTCCGAAACCGCCAGATACAACTTGCCATCGCAGGAACAAGTCCTCCCCTTGTTGCAAACATTGGTAAATATTTCGGGCGAGTCATCGACCAACGATAAAGTCCGAAAAGGATTGAACTCCGCATTACATTTCTTTAAAGAACTATTAAACTTAAAATAAAACCGATGAATAACCTCAACTATGGTGTAATTGGAAACTGCCGGACGGCAGCGCTCATATCGGAAAAAGGGAATATCGAATGGTTGTGTTTCCCCGACTTCGATTCGCCCTCTATCTTCGCGGCACTGCTCGATAGGGAAAAAGGCGGTTGTTTCGGATTCGAAGTGTCGAACGAATACCGCATCTCGCAATCTTATGTACCTCATACCAATATACTATCCACCCATTTCTCTTCCGACGAAGGAGAATTTGTCGTGCTCGACTTCATGCCGTGCTACCGTTCCTATGAAAAAGAGCACTATCTGCCCGCAGAAATATATCGTTATATCCGTTGGATAAAAGGGACACCCCGGTTTAAAGTAAATTACAATCCGGCTCCCGATTATGCGCGGGGAAAAGTCATACACAACATTACCGACGAATACATCGAAACTTATTGTTCGTCCGAGAACAAAGACCGACAATACCTATACTCTTCCCTGTCTTTACAAGACATCGAACAAAAAAAGGAAATCACTCTCCAACGAGATGAATTTTTCCTGCTGTCATACAACGAAAAGGTGATTCCGATAGACATCGAACGGGAAAAGCTCGAATATTGCCGCACACTGGTCTATTGGCTCAACTGGACGAACCGGACAAAAAAATACTCGCTCTACAACGACGTTATAGAACGAAGTCTGTTAGTATTGAAGTTAATGTCTTATTACAACGGAGCCGTATTGGCGGCACTCACTACGAGCCTGCCCGAAACCGTCGGCGATGTCCGCAACTGGGATTATCGTTTTTGTTGGTTGAGAGATGCATCCATGTCCATCGAGACCCTCTTCCAAATCGGGCATGCAGGAGCGGCTCGCAGATTTATGAAATTCATTCAATCCACCTTCGTCGCCAAACACGAGTCTTTTCAAATCATGTATGGCATTCGCGGAGAAAGGCAATTAAAAGAAATCATTCTGGACCACCTCGACGGATATAAAAACTCCAAACCGGTGAGAATAGGAAACGATGCCTATCACCAAAGACAAAACGACTCGTTCGGTTATCTCATGGACTTGATCTATCAATACTATCGACTCATGCCGGGAACGTTAGACGAAATAGAAGACATGTGGGAAATGGTGAAGAGCATTCTCGCCACAGTCGAAGAGGAATGGAGAGAACCGGACAAAGGAATCTGGGAAATCAGAGGGGAAAGCCAGCATTTTGTCTCCTCGAAAGTAATGTGCTGGGTCGCTTTGGATCGGGGAACGAAAATCGCCAATATGCTAAAAAAATACAAATATATCGAACGCTGGCAGAAAGAAGCCGACAAGATAAAAACCGATGTGATGACTCACGGCTGGAAAGAAAAAATCCACAGTTTTTCCCAGACCTACGAAAACACGGCCTTAGATTCCTCCCTGCTCCTCATGGAACCTTACGGCTTCATCGAAGCGAACGACATTCGTTATCACCAAACAGTGAAAGCCATAAAAAAAGCGTTGTTACACAAAGGCTTGATGTACCGGTACAACAGCAAAGACGACTTCGGACTGCCCTCCTCGGCATTCACGATATGCACCTTTTGGCTCGTGAGGGCTCTTTTCGTCATAGGAGAAAAAGAAGAGGCCCGCTGCCTGTTCGACGAAATACTAAAATGCTCCAATCACTTGGGTCTGTTCAGCGAAGATTTGGACTTCGACACCAAAGAACAATTAGGGAATTTCCCCCAAGCCTATTCCCATCTGGCTCTGGTAAACACGGCCATTCTATTTGCAGAAGAAGACAAGAAATTATCGTTCATTCGACCCTAAAAAAACAGAAAAGAGGCGGTATTACGAAAACATTTCTTCACAATATCGTCATCTCTACTGTACCAGTATTTGACTTTTAATTTCTATATTTGCCCAAAAAGCAAAAATAGGAGGAGGTGCAGCATAAAATTAGCGCAAGCTCTTTTTTCTACATTCACCTTTCACTATCTTTGCTACCAATTAAACAATATAGGTTATGTCGCAAATTAAATGTGTAGGTATTTTAACTTCCGGAGGCGATGCTCCCGGAATGAATGCGGCCATTCGCGCGGTAACTCGTGCAGCCATCTACAACGGATTCGAGGTAAAAGGTATTTATCGAGGTTATAAAGGTTTGATTACGGGAGAAATAACCCCTTTCAAAACGCAAAACGTAAGTAACATCATACAGTTGGGAGGTACGATATTGAAGACAGCCCGCTGTCAAGAATTCAAAACGCCCGAAGGGCGAAAAGTCGCTTACGACACACTCGTTAAAGAAGGCATAGATGCCCTTGTCGTAATCGGAGGAGACGGAACATTGACCGGTGCGCGCATTTTCGCCACTGAATACAACTATCCCATCGTAGGATTGCCGGGAACGATAGACAACGATCTCTATGGAACCGACACCACGATCGGATACGATACGGCACTGAACACCATTATGGATGCCGTCGATAAAATACGCGATACCGCAACGTCTCACGAAAGACTTTTCTTTATCGAAGTCATGGGTCGCGATGCCGGATTCCTCGCTTTGAACGGAGCCATCGCTACGGGAGCCGAAGCAGCTATTATTCCGGAGATTTCGACCGAAGTGGACCAACTCGAAGAACTCATCAAGAACGGATTCCGCAAATCGAAAAACAGTAGTATCGTGTTGGTAGCCGAAAGCCCCATCACCGGTGGAGCCATGCACTTGGCAGAACGGGTACAGAAAGAGTACCCGCAATACGATGTCCGCGTAACTATTCTGGGACACATTCAACGAGGAGGTTCACCCACGGCTCACGACCGCATTCTGGCCAGCCGCATGGGTTCGGCCGCCATCGATGCCCTGCTCGAAGATCAACGCAATGTCATGATCGGTATCCGCAACAACGAAATAGAATATATTCCTTTCAATAAAGCTATCAAAAACGACAAACCCATAGACCGAGAATTACTCAACACGTTGAGAAAACTCTCGATCTAATCACGGGGAACATAAAATTTCACTACACGGGGCTGCTTGATGGAATAAAATCAAGCAGCCCCGGTTTTATTGGGAAAAGACCGACCTACACCCTCACCCGGTCCGATGGGTCGAGCAACTTGTAAAGCAAGAAAAATTTTGGCTTGGTAGAAATTCAGACGTGATTTTTATGCAGCTAACTCCTCTCTCCCCCTGCCGTGCCCCGTAGCATTGCGGGGTGTGACGTAGAGATATAGGGGGAGTGCCCGTAGGGCGAGGGGGTTAAACACAATAGTAGAACAAAAATATTGAATCTCACACTCCTCCCCTGTGTGGCGCAGGCAAATAGGGGAGGTGGCACGTAGTGACGGAGGGGTTAAAAAAAGAAAGTTGAATAAAACCGGAAAAAGGACCGGTTAATTCCGCCTTTATTGGGCGGCAAAGTCGCAAGGAAGACGGAGGAAAAAGGGCGAGGACTGTTTGAGCGAAGCGAGTTCCGCAGACCCCGACGACGACCGAGGCGACGAGCCGAAAAGCCCGATAACTGCGGTAGCGCTTCTTGGTTCGTTCTTCTCGCTGCTGAGAAGAATGAACAACAATCTTTCAACCCCTCTCCTCAGAAACAAATGTTTCTTCGGTCTCTCCCCTATATTTTGCGTTGCAAAACACAGGGGAGAAGTATAAAATCTATCCTTATACCAAAACTGAAACACCACTTTCAATCCTCTCCCCCTGCCGCGTCCCGTGGCATTACGGGGTGTTTCCGTTAGGGAATATAGGGGGAGTGTCCGCAGGACGAGGGGGTTAAACACAATAGTAGAATAAAAATATAAAACTCCACCCCCTGCCGTGTCCCGTAGCATTACGAGGTGGCACGAAGTGACGGAGGGGTTAGAAAATACCGGTAGGAAGAAAGTTAGATTGTTTTTCTGAAAAGAAAATCGACAGGCTCGTCGCACCGATTCGGCAATTCTCCTCAATTCTCGAATAAAATTTGCATTTGCTCCCGACTTGTTTTATCTTTGTTTTTCTTAGATTTCGAACTATGGAAACGTCCGATCAACAATACACCAACGAAGAGCAACTTATCGAAGATAAATTTCAAGAACTGCTCAACGGATATCTCAACTCCAACCACCGGAAGAAAGTCGAGATTATCGAGCGTGCGTTCAAATTTGCCAAAGAAGCCCACAAGGGAATACGCCGACGATCGGGCGAACCCTACATACTGCACCCTATCGCCGTGGCTCGTATCGTCAGTCAGGAAATAGGTTTGGGCTCTACATCGATATGCGCCGCCCTGTTGCACGATGTAGTGGAAGACACCGAATATACCGTCGAGGACATCGAGAACCACTTCGGGAAAAAGATAGCATCCATCGTCGACGGGCTCACCAAAATATCGGGCGGTATTTTCGGCGACCAAGCATCGGCTCAGGCCGAGAATTTTCGACGGCTGTTGCTCACCATGTCCGAAGACATTCGGGTAATCCTCATCAAAATGGCCGACCGTCTGCACAACATGCGCACGCTCGGTTCCATGCTTCCCAGCAAACAATATAAAATCGCTGGCGAGACGCTCTATATATATGCCCCGTTGGCCCACCGTTTAGGATTGTTCGCCATAAAGACCGAGTTGGAAGACCTCGCCTTCAAATACGAACACCCCGAAGCCTACAACCAAATCAAGCAGAAAATCGCCGAGACCGAAGAATCGCGCCAACAAATCTACAACAACTTCTCCAAGCCGATTGTCGCGAAGCTCAAAGAAATGGGGCTCGAATTCGAGATGAAAGCCCGAGTAAAATCCATCTATTCCATTTGGAACAAGATGGAGTCGAAACACATACCTTTCGAGGAAGTCTACGACCTCTATGCGGTTCGTATCATTTTCAAATGCCCCAACGAAGCCGACGAGAAAAAAGAGTGCTGGGCCATTTACTCGGTCATCACCGACATCTACAAACTGCACCCCGAACGCACCCGCGACTGGGTGAGCCGCCCCAAAGCCAATGGATACAAAGCTCTGCATCTCACGGTCATGGGTCCCGATGGCAATTGGATAGAAGTACAAATACGAAGCGAAAAAATGGACGAGATCGCCGAACGGGGATTCGCCGCCCATTGGAAATACAAAGTGGGAAACTCCGACGAAGAGTCGGAACTCGACATCTGGCTGAAAACCATCAAAGACATTCTCGAACACCCCGAGCCCAACGCCATCGATTTTCTCGACACGATAAAGCTCAACCTGTTCAGTACCGAGATATTTGTCTTTACGCCCAAAGGCGAGCTCATCACATTGCCCAAAGACGCCACGGCGCTCGATTTGGCTTTCACTCTGCACTCCGACCTCGGCTTCCATTGTATCGCCGCCAAAGTAAATCACCGGCTAGTACCGCTGAACCAAAAACTGCATAGCGGCGACCAAGTGGAAATACTCACCTCCAAATCGCAAACGCCCAAAGAGGAATGGCTCAACTTCATCACCACGGCCAAAGCCCGAAGCAGACTGACGGCGTCGTTGCGGAAAGACCGGCGAAAAATCATAGCGAAAGGAGAGAAAATTCTGAAAGAATTTTTCGAAAGCAGTCACATCGAATACAACAACGATGTAGTAACCAAAATATTAAGCAACCTCGGCATACGACATCGGGACGATCTGTTCTACAAAATAGGAAATGACGAGATTACCCCCAACGAAAATATCAAAAAAATCATCAAGGGAAAAAGTCAAAATCCCTTCATGCGGTATCTGAAACTTTCGTTCGGCAGCAACAACGGGAAAAACGAACAACCCAAACCCGTCACTCCTCAGCAACTTACGATAGACCGCAAACAGACCTACATTCTGCGAGACGAGAACGGAGTGAAAAACTATAAAGTAGCGGATTGCTGTTGCCCGATACCCGGTGACGACGTCTTGGGATATGTGGAAGACGACGAGACCGTAGTCGTGCACAAAAGGGAATGTCCCGTAGCCATGCGACTGAAATCGAGCTTCGGCCCACGGTTGGTATCCACGCAATGGGAAGCCAGCGAATCGCTCTCTTTCCCCGCCAAGATAGAGATACAAGGTATCGACCGGATAGGGATTCTCAACGAAATCACCCGGGTGATTTCCAATGAATTGATTATCGACATGAGAGGACTCACCATAAAAGCCAACGAAGGAGTATTCACCGGGACGGTCAACATCATGGTGCACGACACCCGCGTCGTAGAATCGCTTTGTAATAAATTACGTAAAATAAAGGGCGTACAGAAGGTCGCACGCTGTAAAGAATAACCCGTAGAATCATGGATAAAAACCGTATACAAAAATTCCTGTCCAGCACACGTGTCCTGCAATTTGTCTTTTTCGTGGCAGCAGTGACATTGGTTACCTATTTCTTCCCGAGAGAAGGAAAATTTCGTTACACCTTTCAGGAAGGAAAACCGTGGAAGTACGGATTGCTCACCGCTCCGTTCGACTTTCCCGTTTATAAAGACGAAGCCGTCATTCAACAAGAGCGCGACAGCATCATGCTCGACTTTCAACCGGTCTTCTCACACAACGAATCGATAGAGAAAAAGTCCGTCGACGACTTCGAAAAAGCATTGAGCAACTATACGGAAATGTCTATCCCGCCGACTCTCCGCAAGAACTTGGTCCAAGCTCTGCGAGAAGCCTATCGGAAAGGAATCGTCTCTTCCGAAGCATACACCCGGCTGCAATCCGGGAAATTCAAGGAAATACGAATCCTCGAAAACAATGTCGCGCGCGAAATACCGGTATCCGAATTGCAATCCGCACGGGAAGCCTACGAGAACATGCTCAATAAATTCCCCGACTCCTACTCGCATCACATCTTACAAACCTGTAACCTGAACGATTTTCTACATACCAACATCGCATTCGACAGTATTACGACCGACCGGCTCAAAGACAATCTGTTACAACGAATCGCTCTCTCCGACGGTATTGTTCAAGCCGGAGAACGTATTGTCGACCGGGGCGAAATCATCACGCCGCAAACCTACCGCATTCTCAAATCGTTCGAAACCGTCACCTTGAAAAAAAGTGTCGGCAACGACCACCGAGGTTACACCATACTGGGACAAATCATCGTATTCACCTGCCTCTTTTCTTTTTTCTATCTGTTCTTGGCGCTGTTCCGTCCGCAGACTTTCAACGAGATGCGTACCCTCGGCTTTATGATGATGCTCATCGTGGGCATCTCCCTGATAGCTTTTTTCCTTTCCGAAATTCGATTACAAGGCATATATTTGGTTCCGTTCGCCATTATTCCCATTATCGTGGTCACCTT
>OMDJ01000677.1_pt1 | contig 20529 bp, 20 predicted proteins | sample 1645211 | NCBI WGS metagenome assembly OMDJ01 (sample SAMEA103958142, study PRJEB25191) | human gut metagenome | biome: human-associated habitat [ENVO:00009003]; feature: intestine environment [ENVO:2100002]; material: feces | place: Germany | collected 2013/2015 | reverse complement strand
CGAGGTCGTCAATCACAGTTTGATTTACCATCTGGACGGCGAAACGCTGGAGGCAAAGGGCGTTCTGTCCGAATTGGAAGACGCACTGATGGCATACCACTTTTTCCGCTGCAACAAGTGCTATCTGGTCAATCTGGAGCACGTCAACGGTGTGAACGAAAACTGCGCGGACGTGGAGGGCGATCAGATTCAGGTCAGCCGCCCGAAGAAAAAGGCGTTTCTGGACGCGCTGAACAACTACATCAACGAGGTAGGCAAATGATGCATGTCGATTTGTCGCATACGCCGGGTCTGCTCTATGCGCTGGCGTACTGGCTGAGCAGTACCTTCTATATTCAATTGTATGGCAGCCCATTCAGCAAGGGCAAGAAATTCGGCATCAGCGCTGGATTTCTTGCCCTGATTGCCGGTTTCATGACGCTGACGGACGGCGTTTCCGCGATTGGCTTTTTCCCCTGCATGGGCGTGACGGTCGCTCTGATTTTTTTCTATATTCGCATTGCAACGCACATGCCATGGGCGAACGCGGGCTACTATTGCGCCCGCGCATTCATCTTGGGCGAATTTTCCGCGTCGCTGGCGTGGTATCTGTTCTATTTCTTCGTGACGGTGCCGGGGCTGCCGCTCACGGTTTGGACAACGATACTCGTTTTTGCCGCTGTCCACGCCATCATCCTCTACACCATGTTTCTGCTGGAACGGAAATACCGCGACGGCTCAAAGCTCATCAAGATTACCGCGCGGGAACTGTTCACCGCTGCCGTCCTTGCGATTGCCGTCTTTTCCGTCAGCAACATCAGCTTTGCCTTCACCGGAACACCCTTTTCCAGCCAGTTCACGGCGGAAATCTATATCATCCGCACCACCGTTGACCTCGGCGGCGTCGCGATGCTGTTCGCCTATCACGTCGTCATTCTGGAAATCAGCACAGAGCGTGAAATGGAGCATTTGCAGGCGCTGCTGCACATGCAGTACGAGAGCTACCGCATTTCAGAAGAATCCATTGCCTTGGTCAACCAAAAGTATCATGACCTGAAGCACCATATTCAGCTGCTGCGCGCCGCCTCCGCCGCCGAGCGCACGGAGTACCTCGACCAGATGGAGCAGCAGATTCGCACCTACGAGACGCAGAACAAGACCGGCAATCGCGTGCTGGACACGATTCTGACCGCAAAGACCATCCAATGCCAGAGCGAAGGCATCAGCCTAACCTGCGTCGCCGACGGACAGGCGCTGGATTTCATGAACCCGATGGACATCAGCGCCCTGTTTGGCAACGCGCTGGATAACGCAATCGAAAGCGTGAAGAAACTCCCGAACCCGGAGCAGCGCCTGATTCACGTTTCCGCCATGCGCCAGAAGGACTTTCTGCGCATCCGCGTGGAGAACTGTTACAGCGGCGAGCTGCGCTTTGTGGACGGTATGCCGACGACAACCAAGCGAGACGCACGCTACCACGGCTATGGTCTGAAAAGCATCCAGAGCATTGCTAACAGCTACGGCGGGTCGGCGACAATTGATACGAAGGATGGATGGTTTGAATTGCGGCTGCTTCTCCCCGTGCCAAAGGAGAAAAAGGGAGAAGCGGCGGAAAAGCAGGGGTGACAAGCAAAATCATAAAAAGGAAGGAACCCCGCAGAACAAGCACGGGAAAGCATTGCTCCGCCCCTCTGCAGGGCGAAATTTCGCCGGGAAAGCCATTGACAAAGGGGCTGAAGTTTGTTACAATAACCGATAACCTACGGCAAACTGAGGCTGGAAGATTCCAGTTTCGGCAAAAAAAGACGCATTACGAGGAGGATTTTCGCCCATGCTGCAAAAGGTTGTTCGGGAAGGTCTTACGTTCGATGATGTGCTGCTGGTTCCGGCCCGCAGTGAAGTGCTGCCCAAGGAAGTCGATCTTTCGATTCAGCTCACCCCTGTGATTAAGCTGAACATTCCGCTGATGTCTGCCGCAATGGACACGGTAACGGATTCCCGCATGGCCATTGCAATGGCGCGCGAAGGCGGTTTGGGCATCATCCACAAGAACATGTCCATTGCAGAACAGGCAGCGCAGGTTGATAAGGTGAAGCGCTCTGAGCACGGCGTTATCACCGACCCCTTCTTCCTCTCTCCCGATCACCTGATTCAGGACGCGGAAAACCTGATGGCGCGCTATCGCATCAGCGGCGTGCCGATTACCCGCGACGGCAAACTTGTCGGCATCCTGACCAACCGCGACCTTCGCTTTGAAACGGATTACAGCCGCAAAATCAGCGAAGTCATGACCAGCGAAAACCTCATCACCGCACCCGTCGGCACGTCGCTTGAGGAGGCGAAGCAGATTCTGGCGAAGCACCGCATCGAGAAGCTGCCGATTGTGGATGAAAACGGTATGCTGCGCGGTCTGATTACCATCAAGGACATTGAGAAGTCCACGAAGTACCCGAATTCCGCCAAGGATGCCAAGGGTCGTCTGCTCTGCGGCGCGGCGGTCGGCGTGACGCACGATGTGTTCGATCGCATCGAAGCGTTGCTGGACGCAAAGGTGGATGTGATTTCCATCGATACGGCGCATGGCCATTCTGTCGGCGTGCTGCGTCAGGTGGAAGCCATCCGCAAGCGCTTCCCGAATATTCAGCTGTTCGCGGGCAATGTGGCGACGGCGGCGGCAACCCATGACCTGATCTCCGCAGGCGTTGACTGCGTGAAGGTCGGCATTGGACCGGGCTCTATCTGCACGACCCGTGTTGTGGCAGGCATCGGCGTGCCGCAGGTGACGGCGGTGGCGGACTGCGCGGAAGAGGCTGATAAGCACGGTATCCGCGTCATTGCTGACGGCGGTATCAAGTACTCCGGCGATATCGTGAAGGCACTGGCTGCGGGCGGCTCCTGCGTCATGCTCGGCAGTATGCTCGCGGGCACGGACGAAGCCCCCGGCGCGACCGAAATCTATCAGGGTCGTTCCTACAAGGTGTACCGCGGCATGGGTTCTCTGGGCGCGATGGAGCACGGTTCGAAAGACCGCTACTTCCAGGAGGACGCAAAGAAGCTCGTGCCCGAAGGTGTTGAAGGCCGTGTGCCGTATAAGGGAATTCTGGCGGACACCATCTTCCAGATGGTTGGCGGCATCCGCTCCGGCATGGGCTACTGCGGTGCGAAGAACATCGACGACCTGCGCAAAAACAGCGAATTCATCAAGATTACCGGCGCGGGTCTGGCGGAAAGCCATCCGCACGACATCTCTATCACCAAGGAAGCCCCGAACTACTCCCGCAATTCTTAAGTCTCAGTATAATAAGCGCGGCATGGAGCAATTACGTTCCATGCCGCGTATTTTTGTGGGGGATTAGCCGTTTTCCGCCGGAAACGCGTCGAACACAACATCCTGAATGCTCAGGATTTCCGCCGTGCCGTCCAGCGCTTCGTAGATGTACACCAGTGTGTAGGACACAGGCGCATCGGGCGTGACAACGGTGGTCTTGCAGAGCAGGCAGTAGTTCATGCCGGAAACGACCTGCGAACCCAGAATCGCAATCGGCTCATAGGTGCAGCCGACCAGACCTTCCATTGCCTTGTCGAACGCTGCCTTCACGTCGTCGGGGATTTCCAGCGGGTCGCCCGTCCAGCTTTCCCATGCGCTAACGAGGAAATCGGGGTCAATATCGGGGTCAAATGCCATATCGGGGTCTTGGGCATCCTCCGCCAGCGCGGGGATTGCAAGGATTGCCAGCATCAGGGCGAGGAACAGGGAAATCAGCTTCTTCATGGGGATGTACCTGCCTTTCAAAAAGTCGTTCAGGAATTTATGCCTTCGCAATTGCGTTTTGTGTCGGGGGGGTTTCCTCCCTGCATGATGAGAAACGATGAGGGGTGGGGTGTTGTTCCCAACGGGGGAAATTTTTTTGCAAGGGATTGCATCCATGCAGGGGATTTCGCGCCTGCGGGCGCGACAAGGGGGCAATGGAAACGAACGAAGTTCGCGGTCGCCCCCTTGACCCCTTCGCGCTTCGCACCGCCATGCTGCTTGGCTTGTATTGCTGCTTTATTGCAAGCAAAATTGCGCTATCTTACAGAAATGTCACACAGAGCGGGCAAAATGTCACCCGATTCGATGGCGGGGCGGTCGGGCGCGTGGTAGAATAGACGTGTCAAAAGGAAATTCACCCGCGGAAATAGCGCGGCTTTTGAGGAGGAAGAATCATGGCATTGCTGGAAGCAAAGAATATTCGCAAAGTGTATGCGACGCGGTTCGGGGGCAATCAGGTACAGGCGCTGACGGATGTGTCCTTCACGGTGGATGAGGGCGAGTATGTCGCCATTATGGGCGAATCGGGGTCGGGCAAAACGACGCTGCTGAACATACTGGCGGCACTTGACCGCCCGACGAGCGGCACGGTGCTGCTGGATGGCAAGGACATCAGCGCGATTCGTGAAAATCAGCTGGCGGCGTTCCGGCGCGATCAGCTGGGGTTCGTGTTTCAGGACTTCAACCTGCTGGACACCTTCTCGCTCAAGGACAATATTCTCCTGCCGCTGGTGCTGCAAGGCATGAACTGGCGCGAGATGGAGGCGAATCTGCTGCCGATTGCCAATCAGCTGCGGATTGCGAACCTGCTGGAAAAGTACCCCTATGAAGTCTCCGGCGGGCAGAAGCAGCGCGCCGCCGTGTGCCGGGCGCTGATTACGCATCCACGCCTGATTCTGGCGGACGAACCAACCGGCGCGCTGGATTCCCGCGCAACGGACGCGCTGCTGGACGTCTTCCAGCAAATCAACCAGACTGGGCAGACACTGCTGATGGTGACGCACTCGCTCAAGGCGGCAAGCCGCGCGGGGCGCATCCTCTTCATCCGTGACGGGCAGGTGTATCACCAGCTTTACCGCGGCGGAATGACGAACGAACAGTTCTACGAGAAAATCAGCGACGCGCTGACCGTGATGACGCGCAAGGACGCAATGGACGGTGAAATGGCATGAAGAAACCGCTGCTTTATCCCAAGCTGGCGTGGCAGGGCATCCGCAAAAACGCGGAAACATATCTGCCATATCTGCTGATGGGCATCCTGATGGTGGGCGTGTCCTATATCATGAACTACCTGACACGGCCGGCGCTGATGGGCGCGCTCAGCATGGGCGGCACGACGCTGATGGTGTTGCAAATGGGCAAAATCGTCATCAGCGTGTTCTCGGTGATTTTCCTCTACTACTGCAATTCATTCCTGATTCGGCGGCGCATGAAGGAGTTCGGGCTGTACAATATCCTCGGCATGGGCAAAGGAAATATCGCCCGCGTGATGCTGTGGGAAACGCTGCTGACGGCGCTGCTGGTATTCGCTGGCGGTTTGCTGCTGGGGCTGAGCCTCTCTCGGCTGGTCGAAATGGCGCTGATTAACCTGCTGCACGCGGATTACACCGTGCCGATGGAACTGTTCTATCCGGATGGCGTGACGTGGGTGCTGCTGCTGTTTGGCGGCATCTATGTGCTGATTCTGCTGGCGAACCTGTTGCGGATGCGCCTGAGCAACCCTGTGGCGCTGCTCAAGAGCGAAAACACAGGGGAAAAGCCGCCGAAAGCGAACTGGTTCTTTGGGCTGATTGGGCTGCTGATTCTCCTAAGCGCGTATTATGTGGCGGCAGTCAGCCAATCGCCTCTCGAAGCGCTGATATTCTTTTTCATCGCGGTGCTGATGGTGATTGTGGCGACATACCTGCTGCTTGTGTCCGGGTCGGTAACGCTGTGCCGAATGCTGCGCAGGAACAAACGCTACTATTACCAGACGCGCCACTTCATCAGCGTATCCGCCATGGCGTACCGCATGAAGCGCAACGGCGCGGGCATGGCGACCATCTGCATTCTCTGCACGATGGTGCTGGTCATTTTGACTTCGACGGTTTGCCTGTATGGTGGAACGGACAGCATGGTGGACGCCATCTGCCCGCAGGACATCAACCTGACGATAGGGTTAGAGGCGCGCGACGGCGAGGAAAACTGGAAACGACTGGACGCTATGCAGCAGATGGCTGGACGTGACAGAGGAAATGGGCTTGACACCGGAAAACATCACATCCCAGCGCGCACTGGTGGCAACGGGAAAGGTGCAAAACGGCGATTATGGCATTATCACGGATGCAGATTCGCTCAAGGCGAACGTTTTGGAATTGACCGTATATCCGCTGTCTGTTTATGAGCAGGCGACAGGCGAAACGGTGACGCTGGCGGACAGGGAATTGCTGTACGCGTCGTTCAAGACCAACGAAACGTTTTCCAGCATGTCCTTTTACGGCTCTGCGCCGTACCGCATGATTCGTGCGGAAAAGGAGCTGCCGAAGCGGCTGCTCAGCGCGGATTACCGAAGCGCATGGGGCTGCCTGGTCGTTTTCACCAACGATGCGGAAGCGTTCCGCCGTGAAATAACGGCGCTGGTCGGAGAGAAGAGCGGCGAAGCAATGATGATGGATCGTCTGGCGCTGCATTTCGACTTGGCTTCGGAGGCGGACACGGACACGCAGGAGAAATTGGTCAAGACGCTCCGCAGCGAAGCAATGAAGTCGACGGGAAAGGACTTTTACGGCATGTCTTCCCTGAGTGTGGATACGCGTGCGCTTTGCCGCAGGGACTACCTTTCTCTCTTCGGCGGGCTCTTCTTCCTTGGCATGGTTCTGGGCCCGCTGTTCTCCATTGCGGCAGTGCTGATTATGTACTACAAGCAGATCTGCGAGGGCTATGAGGATGCGGAGCGCTTTGCCGTGATGCGGAAAGTGGGGTTGACGGATGCGGAAATCCGCCGGAGCGTCAATTCGCAGGTGCTGACGGTGTTCTTTGCGCCGCTGCTGATGGCGGGGCTGCATATGCTGTTTGCGATGCCGATGATTCGGCTGATTTTAGGGGCATTTGGATTGCATAATGACTCGCTGTTTTATGGAATCGGGATTGGATGCTATGTGGTGTTTGCGGTGATTTATGCGCTGATGTATTTGTTGACATCGAGGCGGTATTATCGGATAGTAAGGTAAGGGGAAGTTGGGAAAGGACTAAGTCGCAGCGCCAAAAGGATAAACACGCGGGCAAAGCATGGAGGAGAAGCCAACTCAATCGCGCGAAGGGGTCAAGGGGGGGATTCCCCCTTGCAGGGTCAAGGGGCAGCGCCCCTTGTGGGGTTTGGGGCAACGCCCCAACTGTTCCGCGGGCGACCAGCATTTCAAACGCGCTCAACAAAAGGCGCAGGCAGCGAAGCGTCCCTGCCAGTAACTTTGCGCTCCCGCAGGAGCGCCCCCAAGCTGCTCTGCCCACTACTTGCACATTCTCGCGCCAAATGGGCGCGACCACATAGCCGCTCCACCACACCTTGCCCTTGCTTTTCCCCTCCAAACGGATACTCAAACCCAAAAAGATACAAGAAAAACCAGCGGCACAAAACCGCTGGTTTTTTCAATCTCCAGAAATATTCACTTCTTCAGCTCCGCCAGATGAATCCGCAGGAACATCAGCACGTTCGCCACAAACTCGCACGTCGTGGGGCGCGGTTCATGCGGCGCGGGATTCCGCCCCGACAGGGCGCAGTAAAGCGGAATGTTCTGCTCCTGCCACGATTGGTTGATGGCCGTGCGAATCGCGCGTTCTACCGCCAGCGGCGACGTGCTGTATCGCCGCGCAACGGTCGGGTAGACTTCCATCGTCATGCAGCGCGTCTCAATGGGCTGACGCAGGAGATACAGAATCGCATCCACCAGATAGTAGAAGCCGGACAGACGCGCAGGCACGCCGAGAGACGACAGCAGACTGGAAATTTCCCACTGCGTCGGGATTTGCGATTTCGGCAGGGGCAGCTGAGGCGGCTTCGGGCGGGCGGATGCAGTGGACGACGACACGGAAGGCATGGGCTGTGCGGGCTGAACGGCTCGCGCTGTCTGTGCGCCCTGCACCGCTCCGCCAAGCGGGATGAGCGGAATTGCCTGCTGTATAGGGAACCCGTCCACCTCCGACGTCATCAGGCAGTACACCGGCGCGAAGTTCGGGCTTGCGGCGGGTACAGCGCGGACGCTCACAACTCGGCAGGATGAGAAATTGACGGTTTCTGGCGCAGGGCGTTTCGCATCATCCACGGGAAAGGACCTCCTTCAAAGTCGACAAAAAAATGGAAGTAAAAACTCGACAAAACAAGCGCAAAGAGAAACGGAACTTTCAAATTGCTACTGCCTGACGTCCGACTGCACAATAAGAAGTATTCACGCTTCTATTCTATCACGGATGAGAGAAAAAGAAAAGTGCTGAATGTAAAAAAACACGGAATTTTTCGCAGAAAAACACAAGAAATACAATTTGAATACAATTGAAATGCAATGGTTACATGAAGAGCCGCTAAGCGCGGAAAGAGGTTACATGCCGGTGCGCGAGGTGGAAGTGAGCAGCCGGTGTGTCTGGTCGCGCCCATTGGGCGCGACAATGCTGAGCAGGTTGAAAGAGCAGATTGGGATGCGACTGCGGATGCACGATTGCCTTGAACGCTTTTCCTTGCTTCATCCGTGTGCGGCTTCTCATTGCTCATTGCGCATTTCCTCCACCCCTGCAATATTTGCCCCATTTCCAGAAATAAAGTCGGCAAAATTCGGTTTTTTTTGCATTTTTATCGGATTCCACTTGCAAATCCCCATCCTTTCCCGTATAATGAAGCAGGACTATATCGGCGTGGTCGGGCGCGCCGCATGAACAGAGAAGAAGGGAATCGTCATGCAGGACATGCAGGATATGATCGACCGCCTGAATCAGTCGGGCAAACGCCTGAGCAAGGGTCATCGGAAGATCGCACAGTATATCGTCGAGCATTATGATAAGGCGGTGTTCATGACCGCCAGCCGCCTGGGGGAGAGCGTGGGCGTGAGCGAATCCACCGTCGTGCGCTTTGCGGCGGCAATGGGGTATGAGGGCTATCCGCAGCTCCAGCGCTCGCTGCAGGAGCTTGTCAGCCATCGCTTGACAGCGAATCAGCGCTTCGAGATGGCGACGGAGCTTGACCCATCGGCGGCGCTGACGACGGTGCTGAAGAGCGACATGCAGAACCTGCGCAACACCTTGGAACAGGTTGAGCAACAGGTGTTCGACGAGGTAGTGCAGCGGCTGCTGAACGCCAATGCCGTGTATGTCATGGGCTTGCGGTCAGCGGCCCCGCTGGCGCAGTTCATGGGGTATTATCTGAATTATATTTTTGATAATGTACATCTGGTATCTTCCGGCGCGACGGATGTGTTCGAGGAAATCATCAAGCTGCGGGAGAATGATGTGCTGATTGGCATTTCCTTCCCGCGCTACTCCACGCGGACGCTGGAGGCGATGCGGTTCGCGAAACGCTGCGGGGCGCAGGTGGTGGCGATTACGGACGGCCCGATGTCGCCGCTGGCGGAAATTGCGGATTTATCGCTGACGGCGCGGACGGATATGGCGTCGTTTGTGGATTCGCTCGCCGCGCCGCTGAGCCTGATTAACGCCCTGCTGGTGACGCTGGGGCTGCACCGCAAGCAGGCGCTGAGCCAGCATTTCAAGCAGCTGGAATCCATTTGGGAGACGTACGAAGTGTATTTGGAGGAAGAAGGCCATGGGGATGTCCGTTCCTGAACGCCGGGTGGTTGTGGTTGGCGGCGGCGCGGCGGGGATGATGGCATCCATCTTCGCGGGCAAAGCGGGCGCACGCGTGACGCTGCTGGAACGCGGCGAAAAGCTGGGCAAGAAGGTTTACATCACCGGGAAAGGGCGCTGCAACGTCACCAATGACTGCACGCTGGATGAGTTCCTGCACGAAGTGGCGCGGAATCCGCGGTTCCTGTACAGTGCGCTGTCGTTCTTTTCGCCGCAGGACATGATGCAGCTGCTGGAAGACGCGGGATGCCCGGTGGTGGTGCAGCGCGGGCGGCGCGTTTTTCCGGCGACGGAGAAGGCGAGCGACGTAACCCGGACGCTGGCGCGGCTGATGCAGCAAAGCGGCGTTGAAGTGCGCTATGGCAGCCGGGTGCAGGCGCTGATGACGGAGACGGCGGAGGACGGCGCGCTGCATGTAACCGGCGTTCGCCTGATGGACGGCACGGCGCTTTCGGCGGAGCGGGTGATTCTGGCGACGGGCGGGTTATCGTGTCCGCTGACGGGTTCGACGGGCGACGGCTATCGGCTGGCGGAGAGCGTCGGGCACACGACGACCCCGCGCATGGGCGTGCTCTCCGCGATCGAAACGGATTGCGAATGGTGCGGGCGTTTGCAGGGGCTGGCGCTCAAGAATGTCACCCTGACGCTGAAAAAAGGCAAGAAGGTGCTGTACTCGGATTTGGGTGAAATGCTGTTCACGCATTTCGGCATTTCCGGGCCGCTGACGCTCACGATGTCCTGCCACTTGCCGGAAAATCTGGCGGAGGCGAACGTGACGCTGGATTTGAAGCCGGGCTTGACGGCGCAGCAGCTGGACACGCGGCTTCAGCGCGAATTGGCGGAGGATAGCCGCCGTCAGCTGCGGAACGTACTGCCGCACCTGCTGCCGGCAAGTTTTGCGGGGATTTTTCCGGAGCTTTGCGGCGTGGACGGGAGCAAGGTCTGCGCGCAGGTGACGAAAGAAGATCGCGAGAAGCTGGTGTCCGCCCTCAAAGCGCTGCCGATTCCACTGAAAAAATTAGCGCCCATCGAGGAAGCCATCGTCACCCGCGGCGGCGTGAATGTGCGTGAAATCGACCCGGCGACGATGGAAAGCAGGAAAGTCAGCGGGCTGTATTTCGCCGGGGAAGTCATTGATGTGGACGCGCACACGGGCGGCTACAACCTGCAAATCGCATGGGCAACAGGCGCGCTGGCGGGTCAGAGCGCAGGCGAAGAAGAAATAGAAGCAATATAAAAATACTGGGGAGATTGAGACCATTGCATTATATCGTGGTAGACCTTGAGTGGAATCAGCCGATGTCGTTTGACAGTTCGGTATTCCGGCAGGTCGGGGATCGGCTCGTGTTCGAGATGATTCAAATCGGCGCGGTGAAGGTGGACGACCAATATCAGGTGGTGGACAGCATTTCCATCCCGATTCGTCCGCAGTATTATGTGAAGATTCATCCGCGCATTCGCAAGATGACGCAGCTGGGCGCGGAAGAACTGGCGGATGCGCCGACGTTCCTGGATGCGATGGCGCAGTTCACGGCGTGGTGCGGCGAGGAATATACGCTGCTGACGTGGGGCTGCGACGACATCAGCGTCTGGAAGCAGAACATGGATTTTTTCGGCTGTACCGAGCCGATGCCGCCGATTTGCGACATTCAGCGCCTGTTCTCAGATGTCAATGGCTGTCGTGACCGCAAGGGCTTGAAGGTCGCCATGGAGATGCTCGGCATTGAGCCGGACGCTGCCCGCTACTTCCACAATGCCCTGCACGACGCGTACTACACGGCGCTGGTGTTCGCGCGTCTGCCGCAGCCGGAGGATGTGCTGAAGTACCCGCAGAAGCCGCGTCCGCTCATCCACACTGACAAGCGTGAGCGCGCTGGCGGCGAGACGTTCGGCACGGTGAACGAGGCGTTCGCGAGCGATTTCGCCCGCGTGCCGCGCTGCCCCGTGTGCGGGAAGAAGATGAAGTTAGAGGACGGCGCATACGTCCGGCAGGCGGCGGATAAGTATATCAGCATAGCAAAGTGCCCGCAGCATGGGAATATGCTGATTCGCGTCCGCCTGCGGTTGGAATCGGACGGGCAGAAGCGGCTGACGATGACGGCGGCGAAGGCGTCTCCGTCGAATTTGGCGTATGTGCATACGAAGCGGCTGCAGATGACGCAGCGGGACGCAGCGTATGAGGAGAAGTATGGCAAGCCGGTGGATTTGGAGGCGGAGCTGGAAAAGGCGGATAGGACGTCGATGCCGTTTGAGGATTAATTATTTATTCCGTCCAGCAAACTAAAAAGCCTTCCAATACAGTTCAAGGAACATGGGAGGCGACCGCCCCCTTGACCCCTTCGGCTCGCATCTAAGTTTGTTGGATTTTTTTGCGGCAGAAAAACCGCGTTTGCAGACGCAAATACCATTTTGACGCGGAATTAACCATAAACCACATGAAAAACAAAAACACCATTGCCCAAACGGGCATTTTGTGCTATACTGAAAGGGGATAAAGTGGGTAGGCTATGCCGCTTTACCCTCAGGAAAGTGAGGTATTTCATATGAAGACGAATTGTGTCATCACCATCGGCAGACAGTTTGGCTCGGGCGGACGCTATGTCGGACGGATGCTCGCGGAAAAGCTCGGTATCCCGTTCTACGATAAGGAACTTTTGTCCGAAGCTGCCAAGCAGAGCGGCATCTGCGAAGAAATCTTCGAGGATCACGACGAAAAGCCGACCCGCTCCCTGCTCTTCAATCTCGTCACCGGGATGCAGGTGCATGGCGACGCCGGTTCGTACTATATGGACATGCCGCTGAACCATAAGATTTTCCTCGCGCAGTTCGATGCCATCCGCTCGATTGCCGATAAGGGCCCGTGCGTCATCGTCGGCCGCTGCGCTGACTATGTGCTCAAAGACCGCCCGAATACCATCAGCGTGTTTCTGAAGGCGGAAATGCAGAGCAAGGTGGAACGCGCTGTGAAATACTACGGCGTTGACCCGCAGAAGGCGGAGGATCGCATCCGCAAGGCGGATAAGCAGCGCGCTTCCTACTATAATTATTACGCCACCGCAACGTGGGGCGACGTGAACAACTACGACCTGTGCGTGGACACGGGCAAGCTCGGCGTGGAGGGCACAGCGGAGCTCATCGCCCGCTTCGTCGAACTGCGGCAGGCAATGCTGGAAGCGAAGAAGTGAGCATGAGCAAAACCCTGCGCCGCGCGGCGCTGCTGGTGCTGATGACGATGCTCGTGTGCGCGGTCGCGTGGGCATCTGGCGATATTGACTGGGATACACCTGCCGCCGGGCAGAATTTGTCCGGAAATGCGGCGGTTGAGATGCTGAAAGACTATATCCGGCGCGTCAATGAGACGCTTGTTTCTTCCGGCGCGGGGAAAATTGATCCGTGCTATGAGCTGTACCCGACGTTCGCCAGCCTTGGGCTGGACGGCGCGGAGCTTGCTCAGCACGCCGAAATCACCGTGAACATGAACGCGACAGGCATCACCAGCCTTGTCCTGCGCATGGATAACCTGACGAACTTCGCCCTCATCGGCGGCGCGCTGGTGCAACAGACCAGCCCGAACAGCATCACGCTGGACGAGGCGGTGTCGGCGGTGCAGGCGTATGTGCGCAAGGTGCAGGAGAGCAACGGCAATGGCGTGGTGGAGTCCTTCGAGGAACAGCCGATTCTCTCGCAGGGAACGCAGACGCGCCTGTATGGGGCATACTACCCGAATCAGTACCACGACAACGCGAACTGGATGCAGCTGACGATTATCTTCCCCCAGCCGGGAAGCGTGGACGGCGGTCTGCTGCTGAACAACGATGCCGGCCCGACTGCAACCCCTGACCCCGACGGCGACGAAATCAGCGGCTATTTCCCCTTCGACGGCTTTCAGGACAGCCATTTGGAGGTCTTTGTGACCCCGACGCCCGAACCGGATTCGGCGGCGATGGAGCCGTGAAAAATGGGCGGAAATGAGGAACAACCATGGCGAGAAAATGCACAGAATATCACTACTTTCAGCACACTTATTGGGATGCGATGGCGCAGTACAACTGGACGCGCTGTCCGTACTGCGGGAAGCTGTGCAAACCGAGCAGATTCAAAGCGGCTACTGTGCTCATGCCGATTGAGCTTGTCATCTTCGTGGTGTGCATTTTTTTCCGTAACAGCATGAATGATGCCATCGGGTGGTTTGCTGCCTGGTTGCTGTTTGTGCTGCTGCTGTTTCTCCCGCATTACATCTATGTGCGGTTCTTCATGCCGTATGAGACGCTTTCGGAGGATGAAACGCGGAAGATCCGTGATTTGCAAGAACATTGATAACATGGGCGGCTGCCTTGGGAGCGATTCCGGGCAGCCGCTTTTTGGTGCGCCAAACCGCTGATTCCGGCGAAAAAATCACGCGTTCACAGATTTGTCAAACCGAGTTTACAGAAAAGATGAAAAAAATTCCCGCGAACCCCTTGACAAAGTGACTTGACAGGGGTATATTATGTCATGTGATTAGCACTCGACCACGGTGAGTGCTAACAACACAGACCAGCATGGTTCACGGAGAGGAGGGATTGGTCATGATGATGGATGAACGGAAGTTCAGAATTCTGCAAGCCATCATTGACGACTACATCCTCACCGCTGTGCCGGTGGGGTCAAGAACCATCTCGAAGAAATACGACATGGGCTTGTCCTCCGCGACCATCCGCAATGAGATGAGCGATCTGGAGGAACTGGGCTACCTCGATCAGCCGCATGTCTCCGCGGGACGCATCCCGTCCGCAAAAGCGTATCGGCTCTATGTCGATCAGCTGCTGAACACGGGGCGCATTCCGTCGGATAGCGACGCGGCGGTCAAGGGGCATTTTCTGGGGCGGATGCATCAAATGGAGGATGTGATAGACCACGCCGCACAGGTGCTTTCCTCCCTGACAAGCTACACCGCCGTGGTACTGCCGCCGACGGGGAAAATGCCGAAGATTCGCACGATTCAGCTCGTACCGGTGTCGGATACATCCGCGCTGGTCGTCATCGTGACGGATATGGGCATTGTCCGCGATCAGGTGGTGCAGGTGGCAAGCGATCTCGACAGCGACGCGCTCTACGCCATCAGCAAGACGCTGACCGAACGCCTTCAGGGGCTGACGCTCCATGAGGCGGTGGCGCAGATGCCGCAGCTGATGCAGGGAATGCACGAGAACGAGCGTCTCCTGCAGGGCTTGGGCAAGGCGCTGGGACAGCAGGACGAAATGACGCACCCGCATGTAGCAGTCGGCGGCACGAGCAACATGCTCGCGTACCCCGAATACAGCGACATGGAAAAGGCGCGGTCGTTCCTCAGCCTGATGGAAACGCGCGACCGTCTGGCGGACATTATCAGTCAGAAGGGCGAAATGGCGTTCACCGTCCGCATCGGCCCGGAAACGGGCGTGCCGGAAATGGCGGACTGCTCCATCGTCACCGCGACGTACTCTACCGGCTCCGGCCGGCAGGGGACAATCGGCGTGATTGGCCCGACGCGAATGCGGTACAGCCGGGTGCTGTCCGTCATGAACACGATGGGTCAGCAGCTGTCCGAGATGTTCGGAAGTCAGGCGCCACAGAAAAATAAGAAGCTGGATAAATAGCAATGAAATGGAAGAAAGGCAGAAAGCGACCGATGAATGAGCAGCAGAAAACCCCGAAGCAGCCGGAGGAAGATATGACCCCCGACGTGACAGATCAGGAGCAGCCGGCTGCCGAAGCGCCGCAGGAACCCGCCCCCCAGGCGGATGCTCCGGACGTGGACGCACTCAAGAAGGCCGCTGCCAAGGCGGATGAGTATCTGGCACTCGCCCAGCGCGTGCAGGCGGATTTCGACAACTTCCGCCGCCGCAACGAAGGCGTCCGCGCGGATGCTTTCGCGGAGGGTCAGCGCAAGGTCGCGACCGCGATGCTCCCCGTGCTGGATAACCTTGAACGCGCGCTGGCTGCCGCAGAGAATGCGGATGCCGACGCCCTCAAAACCGGCGTGGAGATGACGCGCAAGCAGATGGTTGCCGCCTACGAAAAGTTAGGCGTGACACCCATTGACCGCCTCGGCGAAAAGTTTGACCCGAATCTGGAGGAAGCCATCATGCAGGGTACGGCGGATGACGGCGAACCCGGCACGGTGTGTATGGTGCTCCAGAAGGGGTACATGATGGACAAGACCGTTCTCCGTCACGCGATGGTGAAGGTCGTGCCCGACTAAGCCCCATTCAATCAGACAGTTCGGGCAGCAATGCCCACTGCATAAATCAGACAATTTCCTAAACATTCGACATAGATATTGGAGGACAAGATTATGAGCAAGATTATTGGTATTGACCTTGGTACGACGAACAGCTGCGTGGCGGTCATGGAAGGCGGCCAGCCGGTTGTTATCCCGAACGCGGAAGGCGCGCGCACTACGCCGTCTGTCGTGGCTTTCTCCAAGGACGGCGAGCGCATGGTCGGTCAGATCGCAAAGCGTCAGGCCGTGACCAACCCCGACCGTACCGTCATCTCCATCAAGCGTGAGATGGGCACGAACTACAAGGTGAACATCGACGGCAAGTCCTACACCCCTCAGGACATTTCCGCTATGATTCTGACGAAGATGAAGGAAACCGCGGAAGCCTATCTGGGCGAAAAGGTCACGCAGGCGGTCATCACCGTCCCGGCGTACTTCAATGACGCTCAGCGTCAGGCGACCAAGGACGCTGGCCGTATCGCGGGTCTGGAAGTGCTGCGTATCATCAACGAACCGACGGCTGCTTCTCTGGCGTACGGCCTTGAGAAGGACGGCAACCAGAAGATTCTGGTGTACGACCTCGGCGGCGGCACGTTCGACGTGTCCATCCTCGACATTGGCGATGGCGTGTTTGAAGTGCTTGCCACCAACGGCAACACCCGCCTGGGCGGCGACGACTTCGACCAGCGCATTATCGACTATGTGGCGGATCAGTTCCAGAAGGAAAACGGCATTGACCTGCGCAAGGATCGTGCCGCGAGCCAGCGCTTGAAGCAGGAAGCGGAAAAGGCGAAGATTGACCTGTCCGGCACCACCAGCGCGAACATCAACCTGCCGTTCATCACGGCGGATGCCAATGGCCCGAAGCACCTCGATGTCACCATCACCCGTGCGAAGTTTGAGGAACTGACCGCTGACCTCGTGCAGGCGACCATCACGCCTATGGAAAAGGCTTTGAAGGACGCGGGTCTGACCTACAACGACATCAGCAAGATTATTCTGGTTGGCGGTTCTACCCGTATCCCGGCTGTTCAGGCGGCTGTGAAGCGCGTGACCGGCAAGGAACCCTTCAAGGGCATCAACCCGGATGAGTGCGTGGCTATCGGCGCTGCCATTCAGGGCGGCGTGCTGGGCGGCGAAGTGAAGGACGTGCTGCTGCTGGACGTCACGCCGCTGTCTCTGGGTCTGGAAACCGAAGGTCACATCTTCACGCGCCTGATTGACCGCAACACCACCATCCCGACCAGCAAGTCGCAGGTGTTCTCCACCGCGGCGGATGGTCAGACGACGGTTGAAATCAACGTCCTGCAGGGCGAACGTCAGATGGCTTACGACAACAAGTCCTTGGGCCGCTTCCAGCTGACCGGTATTGCGCCCGCGCCCCGTGGCGTGCCGCAGATTGAAGTTACCTTCTCCATCGACGCGAACGGCATCGTGAATGTCTCCGCAAAGGACAAGGCGACTGGCAACGAGCAGAAGATTACCATCACCGCTTCCTCCAACCTGACCGAGGAAGAAATCAACCAGCGCGTCAAGGAAGCTGAGCAGTACGCTGAGCAGGACAAGAAGCGCAAGGAAGAAGTCGAAACCCTCAACCATGCTGACTCCATGATTTACGAGATGGAGAAGCAGCTGCGTGAGAACGGCGACAAGCTGTCCGCGGAAGACAAGGCGACCGTCGAGAGCGAAATCGCAAACTTCAAGAAGGTGCGCGAGGGCAACAACGCGGAGGAAATCAAGAACGCGATGGATGCCTTCACCCAGAAGGTGTACGCCATCTTCGGCAAGCTGTATCAGCAGCAGGGCGGCGAGCAGGGCGCGAACCCCGAACAGCCGCAGGCCGGTACGCAGAACGCGGACGGCACCTATGAGGCGGACGGCGACGTTCACTAAGCAATGAAACATCCGCAGAAGCAGCACCGGCTGTTTCTGCGGATGCAAGTCATATCCGAGCCGGGAGTGCCGTCCAACGTGCCTCCCGGTATATTTGGGTCAATCGCCCATGCAGGGTTTTGGGGCGACGCGGATGCGGTTTTCCTTGTTTCGATAAAAACCAACTCCGGTAGCGGCGACCCGAAGGGGTCAAGGGGGCGACCGCGGACTTCGTCCGTTTCCATTGCCCCCTTGTCGCGCCCGCAGGCGCGATTCCCCCTGCAACCCAAAAGCACAAGCAGCTTATAATAACAAAAATGAACCCTGAAACTTACAGCGAGTGAGGCATCTTCATGTTCGACGATAGCTGTTATATGGAACCCCTCCATCTGGCGGGGCGGCTCATCATGGAAAACGGCGGCGAAACCTGCCGCGTCGAAGAAACCGTGCTGCGCATGGGCCATGCGTTCGGCTTCCGCGAGGTGGAATGCTTCGCCGTGCCAAGCGGGCTGTTCGTCAGCTACCGCAAGAGCGACGGCACCATCGAGACCGCCGTCAAGCGCATCCGCCGCAAGGGAATAGACTTGACCCGCATCGACGAGGTGAACGCCATCTCCCGCCATTTGGAGCAGGAGAAGATGTCCTGTCAGGAAGTTCTCAGCCAGCTCAAAGCTGTCGAGCGCCGACCTTCCCGCTTATCCCCGCTGCAAATGGCGGGCGCGGCAGCCATGTCCACCGCTGGATGGTCACTGATGTTCGGCGGCGGCGCGTGGGACATGGTGACAGCATTCTTCGTTGGGCTGCTGATTGAGTGGGTGACGCTGCTGATGGATAAATTCCATATGCAGACGCTCGTCGCGACGCTGGCAGGCGGCTTCCTCGCGGCGTTCCTCCCGATGGCGGTCAACCGCTTGACCGGGGCGCTGGTTGTCGAAGCGGCCGTCGCGGGCGCGCTGATGCCCATGCTGCCTGGCTTGGCGATGACGAACGCTGTGCAGGACACCATGCGTGGCGATATGGTATCGGGCATTTCCTCTGCGGTCAGCGCGGCGATGTCGGCGGTGCTGCTTGCTGTCGGCGCACTGGCGGGCACGGCGTTCCTGCGCCTGCTGACGGGAGGTGCGGCATGAGTTACGAACCGCTGGGTCAAGGGCTGTGGTATTTTCTGACGTCGTTTGTTGGTACGCTCGGCTTCGCGATTCTGCTTCATGCGCCTAAACGCGCGTGGCTGCCCGCAAGCCTGATTGGCGCAATGACTTACACGCTCTATTGGTCGCTCAAGCAGCTTTCGCTCGATGAGGCCGCGTCAATGTTCCTCGCGGCGCTGTTCGGGTCGCTGCTGGCGCAGTTCTGCGCAAGGAAAATGCGCATGATTGCGACGATTTTCCTGCTGCTGTCGGTGGTGGCGCTTGTGCCGGGGCTGGGGCTGTACCGCTGCATGGAGCAGCTGGGGCATCAGCAGTATGCCCTCGGCGCGCAGACCGGCATCCTGACGATGGCGGGCATCCTGATGATGGCGCTGGGCATCGGCGTGGGCAGCTTCCTGTTCAAGCTCGTCGTCAGCGGGACGAAGAAAATCATGCCGGGAGGAAAGCAGAAATGAGCATCAGCGTGATGGCGATGGGGCGCATGAAGGAGAAGCCCTATCGGCAGATGGCGGATGAATACCTGAAGCGGCTGTCGCGCTACGGCAAGTTCGAGGAGATTGAGCTGCCGGATTTGCCTGAACCTGCGAACACGTCCGAAGCCATTGAGCGGCAGATTCGCGACAAAGAGGGCGAAATGATGCTCAGCCGCCTGAGACCGTCGGACTATGTGATTGCGCTGACGATTCCCGGCAAGATGCACGATTCGCCCGGCTTGTCGCGCCATTTGGACGAGCTGCTGACGCGCGGCGAGAGCAGCATTGTATTCGTTATCGGCGGTTCGCTGGGGCTGGGGGATGCCGTCATCCACCGCGCAAACGAAGAAATGTCGATGAGCAAAATGACGTTCCCGCATCAGCTGGCGCGCGTGATGCTGCTGGAACAGCTGTATCGTGCCATGAAAATCCGCGCAGGAGAGAGGTATCATAAATGAGCGAGCAGAAAAATCAGCAGAAGCAGCCGCCGAAGCGGGCAACATCTGGCATTTTTGCCATCCTGATGGCATTGCTGCTGCTTATCTTGGGACAGCAGGGGATTTTGCCGCTGGGCGACACGGCGGATGCGCCGGATGCCCTGCCGACCGCGACCATCGCCGCGGCGTTGACGGACAGTCCGACCAGCGCCCCGACGCAAGCGCCGCAGCAAACGGCGATTACTTCCCCGCAGGACATTGTGGACTACATCTTCGCCCACGGGACGCTGCCGGACAACTTCCTGACGAAGAACGAGGCGCGGCAGCTGGGCTGGGACAGTAGCAAGAACTACGTCAGTGACGTCGCACCGGGGTATTCCATCGGCGGCGACAAGTTTGGCAACTACGAGGGGTTGCTGCCGGATGCGTCCGGGCGCAAGTGGTACGAGGCGGACGCGAACTACACGGCCGGGCCGCGCGGCGCAGAGCGAATCCTCTACTCGTCGGACGGGCTGGTGTACTACACGAACGACCACTACCAGACGTTTACGGAAATGCACCCGTCGGGAAGAAAATAAAAGGACGACCTCTTTCGGCTGATGGATTCAGCGGGAAAGAGGTCGCCTTTTTTGACCAGCAATCCGGTCGCGCCTATTTGGCGCGACACAGCATAGATGTTGGAAAGAGCAGCTGGGGGGCGCTCCTGCGGGAGCGCGAAGTTACTGGCAGGGACGCTTCG
>OMDJ01000669.1_pt1 | contig 20721 bp, 17 predicted proteins | sample 1645211 | NCBI WGS metagenome assembly OMDJ01 (sample SAMEA103958142, study PRJEB25191) | human gut metagenome | biome: human-associated habitat [ENVO:00009003]; feature: intestine environment [ENVO:2100002]; material: feces | place: Germany | collected 2013/2015 | reverse complement strand
GTAATAACTAATCAAATAATAAATCAACGAAAGAAGTTGCTCCAAGAAACAAAGAAAAATAAATTTAGACGTGAGCATCTTTCAATTGATGATTTACAAGAGATTGAAATATTGCAAGCTCGTAAAAATTTAGGCAAGGGTGAATTATCAAGCATAGCTTATGCACGAAAAACTAATCAACCTTTTACAACGGATGATATCAGAGCAAAAAAAATGGGAGAGCAAATATTGGGAAAAGATAAGGTAATAACATCCACACGTATATTGGGTTGGTTATATTTTAATCGTATTCTACTTGATACAGATCATAAAGATATTATCACAGAACATATAAAAAATGGACGAACTATGGCTAAAATATATGATGAAATTTACGATGAAGCTATGCGAAGATTATATACTTATTGAATAAAGATAAAACTTAACAGCACGACACTGTCCACTATTTTCTATTTACACAAAATAATGGACAGTATTGCCTTTAACGATTTCTTTATAGTACAACTTTTCTTCTTTTTCAAAAAATGCAAGAAATAAAAATGTTGCTCCCGCATTTAGAAGCATATAACTTTGTATCGCTTTAAAGGCCGTGAACTTTGCGGAGAATATTGCCGCTTCTACGACTTGAAACGGACAGGAATGTTTAAGAACTCGGAATATCTGGAGAATACCCATCCGGATCTGGCCCGGTTCTTCCATCCGAATTATGCGTTACGTCCCATTTCAACTACTTTTACAGCCACGATCACCAATGGCAGTGAGTACCAGAATCCGGGATATTAAGTAGGAATTTCAATATGTACAGGTGCTATGGAGTCAATCCTGACACCTGTATATTATCATAAATCCAGATTTTAACCTCACAATTAAGTAATTCAGAACATAAGAAATGTTTCTTTCTCAACAGTACTTATCTAAGACAGTATCTGTAATCGCTATCTTTCACTTTTATAAATCCATTACTCAATAATGTCCTTATTGATATAATATTTTCTTCATCGGGATCAGCCAGTACCTCTTTCCCTCCTATTTCAGCAATTTTCTCAATCAGTTTTTTTACAATAACTCCACCAAAACCCTTACCCAAATATTCTTCTTCACCTATGAGGTAGCCTATTTCAAAGATTGTCTCTTTTTTATCAACAGTTCTTCCATAATGTTCCGGGATATATTCTTTTTCAAAATAGCAATCCAAGTATAAACAGAAACCAATAGCTCTATCATTATAATAGACAATGAAGTGATTCATATAATGATATTGGGTATTTCTATTATTTATTTCATTCAACCAAGCCGCCTTGTGCTCTTCTCCATCGGGACAGAACCATTTATTAATATATTCTTTAGCCAGCCATTTGCTGAAAGTGTCTACATCTTCATCACGCAAAGGCTTTATTGTAATCTTATCATTCTCAATATTCATATTTTTATGGTGAGACATTAGCCTCTGCTATAAATTTCATAATTCCAGTTATTTGAAATACAAAGATATAATTTTCTGTATAATAAAAAACACCTAACAACAATCCATTAAAATCCCATAGCATCTTTCACTAAAACCATCTCTTCATGAGAGGTTAACTTCTCCAATAGCAGCAATGCAACTCCATACGATGTTTGAGGACAATAAGAAGTTATGATATTATCATCCACTACAATGGGAGTATTCACGATGGTTGCTCCAAACCCCTCAAGAACTTTCTGCTTATGTGCACCCCTAAGGTGGTAAGTTGTTGCCCTCCGGCCATTCAGGACCCCGCTTTTCCCAACAGGTAGAGCACCGACACAAACTGTTGCAATCCATTTCTTTTGTGAATCAAACAACCGTATTAATTCCAAAAGTTGCTCATTATATGCTTCCTCATAAAACCCAAATTCCTCAAATCCGCCGGGTATCGCAAGCGCATCATAGTCATCCGCAGATACTTCATCTATGACTTTATCCACCAAAACGGGAACATTGAAAGAACTAATCACTTTTCTATTCAAACCACAGGTAACAACATCGATTTTACAATCAAAGTCCGTCTTTGCCCATCCCATAACATCAATAAAAGCACTGAACTCAATCGTTTCAAACCCTTTAGCAAGGAATACCAATAATTTCATAATCAATCTGGTTATATATTAAACAATTTATGAATGCTGCAAAGGTAGACATATTCATCATAGCCTGAAATGACATTATTCCGTCAAAAACTGCCATATTTATATTATCTTTGTTCACAGTAAAAATTGAAAAGACCATATATGGAGAAAAGATATAAGCACATCGCATTTCTTGTAATACCTAATGCAACATTGCTCGATATTACAGGTCCCTATGAGGCCTTTTCACTCGCCATACAATGCCTGAAATCTTATCATAAAGACACTACCTATGTGCTGCATACATTATCATTAGATAAAAACAGGATAGTCAAAACATCATCGGGGCTTTGCCTGCAATGCGAAGGTTCTATCAAGTCGTTGAATTACCCCATAGACACGCTGTTCATTCCCGGTATTCCCGAAAGTCTTGAAGACATGGTTGCCCCCAAGACATTATCATGGATAAAGCAACAATCCATGCAAGTACGGAGAATCTGTTCTATCTGCACGGGGGCTTTCATTTTGGCGGAAGCATCCATCCTTGACAACAGAAAAGTCACTACCCATTGGAAATTATGCCACAAGCTGGCTAATGACTATCCATCTTTAGATGTTGACAGCGAGTCTATCTTTATTAAAGACGGACATGTGTACACATCAGCCGGGGTTTCCTCGGAAATAGATTTAGCCTTGGCATTAATAGAAGAAGATTTCGGACGAACTTTGGCTTTAGAAGTAGCCAGAGAACTGGTCGTCTACCTGAAGCGACCGGGTAATCAAGCACAATTTAGCGTTACTCTAAAACATCAAGATAGCGATCACAAGCCTATCCAGAATATTAAAGATTGGCTATTAGAACATTTAAAAGAAAAAATAACAGTAGAAGATTTAGCCGAACAAGCACTGATGAGTCCAAGAAATTTTGCACGCGTATTTACCAGAGAAACAGGAATAACACCAGCTAAATATGTCGAGAAACTAAGGCTGGAAGCCGCCTGCCGTTTGCTCACAGAAACTCAACATACCTTAGAAACAATTTCCCTTGAATGTGGTCTGATGAATATAGACAATATGCGCAGATTATTTATAAAGCATCTAAAAGTAACACCATCCGATTATAGGAGATAGACGCCCCCCGATTATCGTCAGGATAATGACCAGTGGATAGCTCTGCAAGATTATCAAAATGCAGATTGGACTAACTGAATCCAGTTGTGGAAGTTTTATAATTTACATATCATTCAAGTTATTCATTCTGTAGATGTAACAAAATTAGATCATTATTGGTGCAATTTCGAAAAGTGCAAGATTTGACATTTTTACAAAATTGCTATGACAAATCAAAGTTTTTCCCTATGTTTGTATTAAGGAGCAACAAGATTTAAAATCTCAGTATTCGATGACAGGACAGAATATAAAAATGCAGTAAATGAGATTCTTATAAGCTCCCGATTCCATTCCACAATTTGTAGAAATTAGATTAATATATATACTATGAAAAACAATTTTCAAAAATCAAGGAACATCAGGATATTTATTTCATCCACCTTTCAAGATATGCAGAGCGAAAGAGATATGCTGGTTAACAAAGTTTTTCCAAGACTGCGGCAGATTGCCTACGAACGCAATGTCACACTGACTGAAGTCGATCTGCGATGGGGAATCACCGAAGAAGAAGCAAAGTCAAGCAAAGTGGTGGAAATATGCTTGGACGAGATACGGAATTCACACCCGTTTTTCATCGGATTATTAGGAGAAAGATACGGTTGGTGTCCATCGAAAGAAACACTCATTGAACACCAGGCCATGCCTGACAGATATGAATGGCTTGCTGCTGACCTCGATCGTGGAATGAGTATTACGGAAATTGAAATTCAATATGGCGTACTCCGGTCGCTCGAACCGGTCTATGCTTCGTTCTATATACGAAAAACGGATGAAAAGACAATAGAAACCGATCCAAGACAGGCGCAGTTAAAAGAAACAGTAAGAAATAACAAAAGATATAACATCTATGATTACTGTTCCCCCGAACAATTGGGTGAACAAGTGGAATCGGAATTCAAAACATTACTCGACCACCTTTTCCCCAAAAATAAAATCGAGGATCCTGCCGTACACGAAAGACAGAAACTACAAGCCTTTCTGGATGACAAATCGGATAATTATATACCCAATAAAGCTTATATCTCCTACCTGGACAAGTTTCTAAACGATACACCCAACCAGCATCTGGTGATTACCGGAGAAAGCGGTATGGGTAAGAGTGCCCTTTTGGCTTATTGGCTTAAAAATATCATCGAAGATGATCGGTGGAATGTGGTAGCACACTTTAGCGCCAACTCATCGCAGAGTTTGGACACGACGGATATTGCGAAGCATATAACCACCCAGATAGACTCTCTATACGGGCTTGAGCAGATGGAGGAAAACGACCGACAAATCGAACACAATGCTACCGATACAGATAATATAGATTACCAGAAACTAGCCTTGAGGGCCCAACTAATTGCCGGACAAAAACCTTTACTAATCGTTTTGGACGGCGCCAATCAACTTTCGGACCGGAATCATAGAACAAAACTATTAAACTGGTTGCCTGACTTCCCGGACAATGTAAAAATAATCTTTTCAACTATCGAGGAAGATAAAACCATGCAGGTATTCAAAAAACGGAAATACCCTGTAATAACAGTCTACCCCTTACTGCTCGACCAACGCAAGGAACTGATTGTAGACTTTTTCGATCGTTATCGCAAGCGGCTGTCCGAACAACAACTGACCATGATACTCAAAGGCAGTGACATAACAGACAACACCATGGTACTGATGTCATTACTTGAGGAAATCAGATGTTTCGGAAATTTCGACAGCCTGACCAGCTTCATCAGCCAAATGACTAACCTGCCAGACATCAACTCGTTTTTTGACAGACTATTACAGCGCAAAGAGCAAACATACAACACACCACTTTACCCCTCGCTAACATCAGACTTGCTGTCACTGATAGCATTATCCAAAGATGGATTATCTGAAACAGAACTGATTGCAATTAGCAACATCCCGTCGCTCTACTGGTCTCAATTCTATTGTGCAAACACGGCCCACCTAATGATTAGGGACGGACGAGTGGTTTTTGCACACGACATGATACGACAGGCTATTGAACAGAAATACCTTAACAGCGAAAGAAAAGTACAATTAAGACAGAACATAATAGACTATTTCAACTGCGAAGAAAACAATAACTTCCGCAAGATGGAGGAACTCCCCTATCAACTTTATCATGCCGAAAAATGGGACGAGCTTCACGAATGTATTTCAACGCTCGGTTATATGAGCCGGCAGTTTACCACCAACAACATTCATGAATTCATACTTTACTGGCGTACACTAAAACAAGCTGATGCTTCAAAATATAAAATTTCACAAGCCTATATTGAACAGATTATGGGAAGTATGGCTGAAAAAGCAGAAATGGCAGTTATGCTACAATGGGCTTATTGGCAGATGTTCCGCAATGACATTATCCGGCTGACCAACATTTGTATTTCTTATCTGGATGATTTGGATGCAGCCTACGAACTGGTAGAATTCCTAATCCGTATGTGCGACCAGATGGCCGACGGCGATACCAGTGAAGAACGCTGCTCGTTCCACAATCTGGCCGGTATGATCTGTATTCGCAAAAAAGAGTACATCCAGGCGTTAAAGGAATATAGGGAAGGATTATCACTTGCAGTCCATGCTTACGGAGAAGATGACCTGAAAATAACATCTTACCTGTGTAACATCGCTGATGTATACCACAGTATCGGCGAATCACAATATCCGGTTGATAAGAACGCATTGGAAAAAGCGAAGCTGATCCTCGAAAAAGTCCTTAAGATGCGCAAATCCATCCTGCCGGACATGCATGATGATATTGCCGTAGCATACGATAATCTCGCCGGTATATACAGGTTGCTTGGTGAAGAAGAACTTGCTAAGGAATATCGTCTGAAAAGTCAGGACATATATGTCAGTCTCAAAGGTGAGAATGACATTGATGTAGCCATCGCATATCATAATTATGCACTCGAATGCCGCATGGAACAAGATTTTGACCAAGCCAGAGAGTATGCCGAAAAAGCCCTTACGATATATCAGCACATATTAGGAGATGAAAATACGCATACCCAAGAAGAATATCACTCGCTTGCAGAAATTGAGATGTATAGTGGAAACTATCCCAAAGCGACCGAATATATGAGACATGCGATAGATATTTACCAAAAGATTGGAGACCGTGACATGACGCTGGCCGAGCTACTGAACAGCCAGGCCTCCATCTATCTTCGGGCCAACCAACCTGACCTGTCTCTCAACACAGCATTGGAGTGCATCAGTCTACTCGAAACATTAAAACAAACAGACTCCAAACTGGCTGCTACCATGTATGACAATCTGGGTAAAGTCTATCTCGTCCTAAATGATGAAAAGCTTTCGGAACATTATTATCTGAAAGGAGCCGAAACCTGGCATAATATGGATAACCTGGAAAAAGAGGCTGCCTCATACTCCTATCTGGCCGCAGCATACAACACTTTCAATCGTTTCAAAGACGCCGCAGTTGCACTCGAAAAATCACTTGCTTTGTTGGAAGAATGCGATAAAAGTCAGGATGAAGCAGCTGCCTATGCGAACAATAATTACGGTGCAATATGTTTCAGACTAGGACACATAGACAAGGCAATCGAACACATTGAAAAAGCCTGGGAGATACGCTCCGCCCTGTTCGGTCCCGACGATCAGATGGCAAGGCAGTACAAGGACACAGTTGAACAACTGAAACAGGCAAATGAAAATACAGAAGATTCGGCCAATGACCAACCCAATGAAAAGCAAACAGCCAATGCAAATGCCGAAATCGAAGAATTTGCAACCTACATCGGTATAGATGATCCGGCATTGACCGAAACCTTCCGACAAGGGAGAGACGCCTTTCAGACGGGTTATTTTGAAAGAGCTGTCGACATGTTCAATCGTACCCTTCATCATTGCAACCAAAAGGGGATTGAAAAAATGTCAGTAGCCCGAAGCCTGATTTATCGCTATCTGGCTTATTCAATGGAAATGAAAAAGGAAGAAGACCAAGCAGAAGAATACTATCGTATGGCAGCCGACATCGCTATCCAAAATGATAATAATGCTGTGGCCGAACGGGTATTCAAAGACATGGCCGAATTCAATTGGAATCGAGGTAATTTCGAGCAGGCAGAAATGAGCTACTGGCATGAAATACGATGCTTGCTAAGTTTGTATGGCTTCTACAACAAGAAAACGATAGCATGCCTGAACAACATAGCGCAGGCCATAACCAAACAAGATGCTGTATATTGGCAAGTCATCCTCCGATGCTTCGAATTTGTTTATGTCCTCTCCAGCGATAACGAAGAATACAAGCAATCACACCAAAGTGCAAGCAATGGAATCGGTACGTCGATTGAACATCTAAAACAAGAAGACGAATCGTTTGATGACCAAAACTACCGGATCGATCTCGAAAGTGCAGTAATTGTTCTGATGGATTATACAATCAGCTTAGGCATGTATAATACAACACATCAACTGTACATCTCTTTTCTTGAAGAAATAGCCGCAAACAGTGGAATAACCGTAGACGGATATTATCAGATTAGTTTACGAAGAATAACAATGGACGCCGTTTTGGATAATCCGCACAGGGTAATCACAGCAGGGCTCAACTTGTTACAGAAGGCTGAATCACAACCTCCTTCCGACGAAATAAAGAGCCAAATAGAGATAACGATAGCAAATGCCTACTGCGACACCACGCAATATCATAAAGCCCTACCGCTCTATGAAACTAACCTGACTTACGAACCCAATCTCATCGTACCACTGGCCAAGTGTTACAATGCATTAAGCCACCCGCAAGAGGCTCTTCAGATGCTGGGAAATGCCATAGAGCAAGATCCGTCAATTTCTACATTGCCCGAATTTGACAAAGTTCTCGGTAAGATACTTCTTGACACAGGGCATATCAAGGAAGCTCTGGACGCCTTCAATCGTTACGAAGCTGACAAAACCGATACAGGAATCTCCCCTATGACTATCCACAAAGCTCTCGCACTCTATTTGTCCGGTAGCGAAATGGATGCCACACAGTTGGTACATTCTGCTATGAAACTACTGAAAGATGAGAGCAACGACCTTTTATACAGGATATCCATCGGCATTGAATTGATTGATTATATGTTTCAAACAGGCAACATCGAACAGGCAGAAAAATTGATCGACCAACTTCACGGATTGTTGGAGGAATTGCCCGACAGTATGCAAGAGCCCTATAATACCCGCATTGTCGCAATAAGACAAGCCCAAAACTAAGAAAGAATAATAAACAGGTATAAAAATAATAATGTAATATGAATATTCAGGAAATTTTAAATATGGTTGACGAAGACATAGCTCGTGCCGAAGAGCAACAACCAGATAACAAGGAGGAGAATATCGATTTTCTGTTGTCCGAATTGGAAGCATCCCGTGAATTGGACGAGGACCGGCTTGCGGAAAAATACCTGGCCATGCACACTATGTATCAATTCCTTACCCGACCGGGTAATCTTATCAAAATACTTGACTGTAAAGATCAGCTTACGCTAGGTGAATGCCTGCCTATGCTCACTTATCTTCCGTGGGTAAAAGACACCGAATTTGAACGGCTCTGTCTGGAAGCATCATTTTGCTCCCTGTATAACCATTTTCAATATGGAAATGAACTGGAAAAAGGTTTTGCAGCCATTGCAACCATAAAATTACTGCTTCATCACTCAGAGCAGCTTTTACCTTGTTTCGAAGAATTCCAACAAATAACCTACGAAAACGAGCACTTGCATAAACAGATGGACGAAGTGGATTTCCAATATGAACCCCAAATACTACTTTATCAGGTGCAGGCTTCGATGGTACCTTTCGTCCGGCGAGTTTACGAAATGTATCCGATGCTGGAAGAAGAAAGAATAAATGAATTCTGCAATAGAATCGAAGCAACGCTTGCTGATTTAGAATTGTCGCAGGAAAGAATGATGTTTAAAACCCGACTGATTTATAATTTCATGATTGAAGCGGATATCAGGTGCTATGAAGGAATAAATGAAGAAGAGGAATGATAGTCATTCGACTACAAATAAATCCCGGCCTTGCGGTTTCATCCTTGAGCCGGGATTTATAAATGAAAGAAGAACCCGATATCCCGTTTCCGGCTTTTCTTACCGCCAGTACTTATTATTTATTCAAATATCCATTTTTCGCAGCCTCCCAACCAATAATTGCAGTCTTTCGAATCTCTCCCCAGTGGTAATTACCCAACTCACCGGAAGAACGAATGACACGATGACATGGAATAAGGAAAGCTACGGGATTCTCACCGACAGCCGTTCCTACAGCCCGGCAAGCCTTCGGGTTATTAATACCTGCGGCTATATCTCCATAAGTAGTCAATCCGGCGACAGGGATTTTCAGTAAAGTTTCCCAGACCTTTAGTTGAAAGTCAGTACCTTTCAAATGCAGCTTTATATCTTTGAGCTTCCTCCAATCCTGCGTGAAGATGGATAAAGCATTTTGCTGCATCTCATCCACAGCCGGAGTAAACGTTGCATTAGGAAACTTCTTCAACAAGGAATGAAATGCCGCATCGTGATCGTCTGCAAACTCCAGACAACAAATACCTTTATTGGTAGATGCAATAAATAGTTCACCAAAAGGACTTTTGGCAAAGCTGTAATTGATAGAAAGATTTTCACCACCGTTTTTATACTCGCCCGGTGTCATGCCTTCTATATTTACAAACAAATCATACAATCTGCCCGTACCGGAAAGTCCCGTTTCCTGTGCCGTATCAAACAAAGACGCATGAGTCTCATCCAAAATTTTCTTGGCATATTCAATACTGGTATATTGCAAGAACTTCTTAGGACTAACCCCTGCCCACTCCGTAAACATACGTTGGAAATGTGCCGTACTCAACGCCACCTCCCGGGCAATCTCATCCAATCCTGGTTGCCTTTTGAAATTCTCCCTTATATACCCGATTGCCTGTGCAATACGTGCATAATCAAGCGTTTCTTGCTCATTCATAACAGAGGTTTGCCGTTTATTTCCAAATCCAGTAACCGTTTTTTAGCAGGAAGACCACCGCCATACCCCACAAGCGTGTGGTTACTGCCGATAACACGATGACACGGAGCAAAAATAGAAATAGCGTTCGCGCCGTTAGCAGCGGCAACCGCACGGACAGCCTTCGGCATATCCAGCTGTTTTGCCAATTCTCCATACGATACAGTCGAGCCGTACGGAATATCCAGCAACTTATACCATACACTTTTCTGAAAATCCGTACCTACAAAAAGCAAAGGCACTTCAAACGCAGTCCGTTCACCATTGAAATATTCGTCCAACTGCTTAATCGCTTTCTGTATAACCTCGGATGTACTTTCTTCATAACAGGCTTTCAGCACTTTCCGTAACCTCCTGTCTACAATATCCCTATGACTTTCAACTGCCCAGTCACAAAGACAAAGCCGATCCTCAAACGAGCCAAGCATCAAATCGCCACAAGGAGAATGATAACGCTGTATCCGAATGACATTTCCAACTATTTCTTTCCTTTTATCTTCCATCTTAACTTATTTTCGGGGATTGATAGCACTGCTTTTGTTTTCCACACCTGCAAAAATACATTTATTGTACTTACAACTAAAAAGCAATCAATAATATTTTAACTTTCAAATCCATTTTAGTTTCCAGTGCCACAAAATTACCACACATATATCTGATAAACGACCCGAAAATTGCGATTCTTATAAAATCCTTTATTCATCGGAGTTACAAGTGTGAGGGTAAATTACTCCACCTTTACCAAATGATAAAGCGTCCCCTTACGAGATTTACGACAAGGAATATTCAGTTTCTGAAGTGCGCGTCCAAACTGTCCCACCTTACTAATAGCCAACTTATCCCGTGTTTTCGTCTGTAAATAGCTCAAAATCTGCATAGCAGTCAGCCATTCGCCTTCCATTTCCTCCTCTACCGGATTAAGATAACAATGAAACAACTGTTCCAACGGACTAGCCTGTTCGAACTCACGGTTGGTCTGTTTCAATATATTTTCATCTTCATCATTCAGCCAATAACGTTCCCCTTTATAAATCGCCTCCATTGCTTGAGCATACAGCTGTTTGTAATTGATGGTAACGTTCGTTTGAATAGGAGCCGTCACCTCGATACAAATGAAACGGCGGCTACCACTGGGATCGGTAAGCAAATCTTTCTGATTGCTGGTTCCGATAAAAGAAGCATAACGCCTCATTTCCCGAATCGTATTACCGTAAGGCTTACGCAAATTCGCAACAGGCTTCTGCAACAAATGCTTCAGGAATCCCTGCTGACTGACATTAATCTGATCGAACTCATCAATATTAATCAGGAAAAAGCGTCCCAGATAACGTTCCGCCTCCTGCTTACTCTTGAAATCAATACTGTCCGTATAGCCGAAACGAAGTTCCGGCGGCAGGATAATGCGACAAAATGTAGACTTGCGATACCCTTGCGAACCGACCAGCAAAGGCGAAGTACTATTACCATGCTGCCGGTCAACTCCCCTCCAATGCGCCACCATACTAAGGAACCAACGGTAAAACAATTCCTGCCAATGCGGATTATCACAAGGAACCAAACCGGCCAATGCACGAATACGATCCTTTCCATCCCAACGCCCTGCCTCATAAAGATATTCTTCGACAGGATTGTACAAAGGAACACATTCCGAATTCAGAAAACGATCCACATCACGGTCCCACGCACTAATTCCCTCTTTCAATGCATTGATTGCAATGCTGTTGCGCACCCGTTTATCCACCGGCTTAAAGCAAAAATGAACAGAGTCACGTTGACGATATTCCAAATCATCCAGCACCGTATTGTAACGGAATTCATAACGGCGTTTCATAAACTCTTCCAACAGAAAAGCCGTCTCCTGCTCTTTGCTGATGCTGCTTTTCTTGCCGAATCCCTTACATTCCTGGTAAAGATTATGGAGTATCGAACGAATCACCTGTTCTTCCTCCTCGCGATAATAATGAATCATCGTCTGCCGTATCGCCTCCTCTTCGGGGATACCCGCTTTGAAACAATGCTCGGCAAGGCGGACCAGCAAAGACTGCAAGTCGTCCCCACGTTTCCAGTTCTCCATTTCCTGAAATGCCCTGTTCAATGCCGCTTCATAAATCTTCGTGAACGTTTGTGCCGACTCATATCCCGGTTGCAATCGCAATAACGGATTTTTCTCCTCCTGCTTCCGCTGGCGGAAAGTCTCTTCTCCCGGCATCGTAAGCGGCTGTTCCAAACAAAACGGCACTGCATCCGGATTATAATAAGGAGCCTCATCCAACGTCATACGACATTTCTGTGTCAACACAGGTTCCTTCAAATCGATATCGAAAGGCAACATCGGCTGATAACATTTCACAGCCAGCCGATAAGCATGAACATGAAACAGTTCCGCCTCCGCCTCTTCAGATGGCAACCCTCCATCGTCCGGCAAGGCAAAACGAACCCATATCTTCACACTACGACCGCTGGAACCACAAAAAGCAGCAAAAGTCTGTGGCAGAAGTGCCGCTTGCCGTTTCACAAATTCCGCTTCCGACCCACCGGCCAGCCGGCTCACTTCCAACTGTACCAATCCGTTATACTGCTTCATCTTCCGTTCACCCTCTTTGGTCCGGGTATATTCCACAGCAGAATAAATGTATGGCAACTTATCTATATGTTCGTACCGGGCATACGTACCTTCCAGTAACGGTATAATTTCCCGCAAAGCCGTGATATGCCCCGCTTTGGTTTCCGTTTTCATTTTGTCGAATAATGTGCCTGCCTCACAAATGCTAAGAGTCTCTTTTCCGCTCCTGTTGTCTTGTCTGATTAAAGTAATTTTCATCCTATTTTTGTCTATTTTTTCTACAATTACATCTACATATTTAATTCCTGTAAAGGTACGCTTTTATCTTCCGGAAAGCAAGCATTCTATCTGATAAATACCCGTATTTCATTTGCATTTGCCTCATTATTTATGTATCTTTGCTTAGTAGTTGTCAAGGGCTCACCCATGTGAACAAACAGGCTATCATTTGTAAACAAAAACGTCCACAGACGTAAACAGCTTTGTTCACATGGGTGAGCCCTTGCAAAGCATTAGAGCTTAACAGAAGAAACATGAAGCGCTAACGTATTACTACTTAAGAGAATACATAATAAGAACAGTTCATTTAAAACAAATATAAAGCTATGGCAATATTATTCGATTGGTATGAAGACCCGAAGCCTTCAGACAAACAGCAGGGAGAAAATGAAAATACCCTGCATCCGCGCATCAAATACAACGGTTCCACAGGGACGGATGTACTGCGCCGGCGTATTCAGGAACGTTGCTCACTGACAGAAACAGATGTCTCTGCCGTGCTCGACGCTCTTTCGCACATCATGGGACAAGAATTGGCGGAGGGACGCCAAGTACATCTGGACGGCATCGGCTATTTTCATCCTTGCCTGACCACCACGGAACCTGTGACGATAGGCACCAAACGGAAAGCAACTAAAGTGAAACTGAAAGCTATCCAGTTTCGTGCCGACCAAACATTGAAAAACGAATTTGGCGTGCTTAAAGTGAAAAGCCTCAAAGGGGGACTGGATTTCACCCAACTAACGAACGAGGAAATTGACCTGCAACTGACAAAGTACTTCCGGACTCACCCATTTATGCGGAGATATGACTTCCAATCTCTTTGTGGAATGGCAAGAAGCACAGCCATGCGACATATCCGGCGTCTGCGCGATGAGGGTAAATTGAAAAATATGGGTGGAGCGATGCAGCCGATTTATGTTCCGAGAAGTGGATATTATGGTAATAATGAAGAAATTAGTGTAAAAACGGAATAAGATTAGTCAACCCTAATCAGGACGAATCAGGGTGAGAGTAAAAAGTTACCCTCACCTACTCTCACCCTTACCCTCACACCTGTAATACCGATGAATAAAGGGATTAAGGCAAAGGGTGAGGGTGTGAGGGTAAAAACGTCACCAACATTTATTTGAAAAGAATGACGTGAGCTGAAAGAGAGTGTCATAATGAATAATAAGTTATTTGTCATCTTCTTCATTATTCATATATTTTTCGCTAAAAACTCAATATGTAAAATACAAGTTCTTTTAGTTTGCAGATACGGCATTTGTATTATAGATTAACAAGCAAACATATCCTGAACTATTCTCTCCGATTCATCTCAACAGCATATCAGATCTGGCTATTTACTTCACCGTCCATTTACTGACTACCCTGCGCAGTTCGGGTGGCGAAACCGGTTTCGTCAGGAAATCATTGCATCCCGCATCGAAAGCCAGTGATTTGTCGTCGGCATAAGCAAATGCTGTAAGCGCAACAATGGGAACCTGCGTTCCGGTTTTCCTCAACAGGGTGGTTGTATCTATTCCGCTTATACCCGGCATTTTCATATCCATAAGGATGAGATCGGGAGTTTCGGCATTAAAAAGCTCTATGACCTCACTGCCGTTGTGCGCCCTCACCAGACGATAATCTTTCTTGAGCAGTGCCTCAATCAGTAAGTAATTACTATCTATATCTTCGGCTACCAGAATCAGAGGTTTATAATTTCTCGAAACAGTCTTCTTTTGGAGAGTCGCAAGCATATCGTTCTCTGTTACAAGGGTTGAGGCGGATTGGGTGGCAGACGTAAATGGATGTGTAAACCAGAAACATGAGCCCTTTCCCACACAGGATTCTACTCCGATCTTTCCACCCATCCGTTCCACCAGACTCTGGCATATCGACAATCCGAGACCGGCTCCCTGCACAAAAGAGTCCAGTTTCACAAAACGATTAAAAATATCATGACACTGTTCAGCAGGGATACCCTTACCCGTGTCCGTTACACAGAAACGCACCTGACCGTCATCATTCAATGTATAAGAAAGGGTGATCGATCCTTTGGTGGTGAATTTCAAAGCATTGGTCATGAAATTAGAGAGTACCTGCATAATCCGGTTCTTGTCGGCATCAATCATGATCTGCGGTGAACTTTCGTCAAAACGCAGTTCTACTGCTCCATCATGTTTCTTATGTGAGAAAGTAGCAATCACTTCCCGGCAAAGTTGAGGTACATCCACCCATCCGGTAGTAAGTTCTATCGTGCCGGCCTCAATCTTGGAAATATCCAGAATGTCGGAAATTAGATTGAGCAGCAGCTCGTTGTTCTCCTGCACCAGCGACATATATGCTTGACGCAGTTCTATCTCATCTGTTTCGGCAAGCAGACTCGAAAAGCCTACGATAGCGTTGAGAGGAGTACGTATTTCGTGACTCATATTGGCAAGGAATGCCGATTTGAGCCTGTCGGATTCTTCGGCTTTCTCTTTCGCCTCAATCAATTCCAGTTCCACTTGCTTGCGGGTAGTGATGTCAGTAGCCAATTCCATGATGGCCCACCGTCCGTCGAGCCAATTAATCGCCATACTCTGGATGGTGTACCAGCGTTCGGTTACAGGATTATAATCTTCCCAGAAATGAACACCTGTGAGTTTGCGGTTGGCATCAAGCAATTGCGGTTTCGGGCAATGTGTACATGCTCCACCCAATCCCGCATTCAGCATTTTCCAGCATGTCGCTCTCTCTGGCACGCTTCCGGCTTCTTCCCTGAAAGGTTTGTTTGCAAAAAGCACCTCCAGAGAGTCATAATCGCTAACAAAAATATTAGCATTGATGTTATCCAGTACCTTTTGCATGGTTCGCTGCGATTGTTGCAGGGATATTTCAACCTGCCAGCGTTTGGTTGCGGTAGACACAATCTGCGAAATTTGGCTCATCAGTTCCACATCCTTTTTATCCCATTGTTTCTTCCAGCAAAAATTAAACGAAAGAAAACCGAAATGCACGCCCAACTGCGACAGAGGAAAGACAGCGATGGCTTTCACCCCCTGTACTTCGAGCATTTGAGTTATAAAAGGATCGAGTGAATAAATATCGGACGTACAGATGATATGGTTTTCTTCAAGCATGTCGAACCAAGGTTTTCCCGCTTCAATGGTCATACTCCGCAGGTAATCTATGGCAGGCTCGATACCCTCATTACACCATTCGTAGGTGCAGCCATACGTAACTCCGTCGAGGTGGTTCTCCCACGTTGCCAGACGGTCGACGCCGGTATAACGACCGATTTCGGCAAGTGCCATATTCATGGCTGTAGGTATGTCTGGTTCCAGTTGCAGAATTTGCAGTACCTTGATAAACAACGCCTGCCGTCGGTTGGTTGCTTCCAGATTTTCCTGAATGGCAATCAGGTCCTTAGATTTCTCTTCGACCATTTGCTCGAGCCGAGTACGGTACTGCTCCAGTTCCATACCGACTCCTTGGGGTTCGGAATCAGTAGATTTCATTTTTTAATCGATAATAGTGAATAGAATAATAGTTTAGTTGTCGGCGAGATACGCCCATATATTCTGCAAATATATAAATTTATTCTATAAACCGAAATATTTCCTATTAAAACTCACTTTCCTCCAAAGGGTTAATATTCGCTGACTTATGGTAGTATTCAGGAAGGAACAACCGATAATCACCTTATTTTTGTTCCCGATATGCTTTTGGAGAAAACCCTGCAAGTCTTTTAAAAAACTTTCCGAAGAAGGATCGAGACGGAAAATTCAGTTCGTCACTGATTTGCCGGAAGACAGAGGAGTATCGCCCTGAATTCGGATGATGAGATTCAGATTAGTTTCAATCCTATGATTGAAAGAATCAGAGTTGTCATAAAGAACAGGCGTCCTAAAGTGGCCGGTTCATGGAAGAACAAAATGCCGACCAATACGGTACCTACTGCTCCTATTCCGGTCCAGATAGGATATGCAGTGCCGATGGGCAATGTTTGGGTAGCTTTTGCCAGAAGGTACATACTCAACGTTACAGATATTACAAATCCTGTTCCCCACAAATAAAAGTCAGTGCCCGTTGCTCCTTTTATCTTACCCAGACAAAAGGTGAAGCCGACTTCAAAGAGTCCGGCAATAATCAATATTATCCAATTCATATCTTTCTATTTTAAAATCAGACTACAAAATTAGGCAGACGGTTGGAGCTTTCACTTTACATTTGATAAGAAATGACCGCACAAGAGTATGAACAATTCCTCTTTCCTAATCTAACTTTTTGTATTTTTGCAGAAAATGGTTCATGTTATATGGATATACACGAGATTATAAATAAGATATACCCGATACCGGAGACTTCGATGGATAAATTGACAAAACATCTGTCTAAAGTGACGTATCCCAAAGGGCATCATATACTGGAAGCCGGTAAAACTGAAACGAATATCTTTTTTATCGAGAAAGGGATTGTCAGAGCTTATATTCCTGTGGATGGGAAAGAAGTTACATTCTGGATTGGGAAAGAGGGTTCTGCCATTGTCTCGCTGAAAAGTTATGTGGATAACCAGCAGGGATATGAGTCGATGGAGTTGATGGAGGAGTCGGAGTTGTATTTACTGAAGCGTAAAGACTTACAAGAATTATTTAAGGAAGACATTCATATTGCCAACTGGGGACGGAAGTTTGCCGAATCCGAGTTCATGCAAACGGAGGAAAGACTTATTTCCCTATTATTCACCAATGCATCCGAACGGTATATGAAGCTGATCCAGAACAATCCGGAGTTATTGCAGAGAATGCCGTTGGAATGTCTTGCTTCTTATCTGGGAATAACTCCGGTAAGTTTGAGCCGGATCAGGGCAAAGCTGAAGCGGATGCTCTGAAAAAGCTGATTAAAAGAATCACTTCATCTAAGCAAACTGAAAATGATATATTTGCCATTTGAAAAAGAACAAAGAGAGAAATCATGAATATAGAGGAGTATAGAGACTATTGCCTGTCTGTTAAAGGAGCAACAGAATGTATGCCGTTTGGTGAGAATATCCTGGTTTTTAAGGTCATGGATAAAATGTTCACTTTTGCTACATTACGACCAAAGAACGGAAATTTCTGGGCGGATATGAAATGTGCTCCTGACAAGGCAGAAGAATTAATAGAACAGTATGGAGACATCTTTTGGGGACCATTTTCTGATAAGAAACATTGGATAACCGTATATTTAGAGGGAGATGTGCCCGACAAACTTATAAAAGAGCTGATCAGTCATTCGGAAGTTGTCCAAGAAAAAACAGGAAGAATATAGAACCATGTTTTAAAATGAAGAAGCAGAATTGCAATTTAGTATTCTAAAAATAAATATCCGGTTCTACTTTCATTGCAGAACGTAGAACCGGATAAAAATCCCCCCTTTAGAAACGTATATCCCAAATGCCACAAGCCTTTTCCAGCTCTACTAACGAGACAGCATATCCTTTCATTGTTTCAAGATATTCTTGCTGCACTTCATTATAGGTACGTTGGGCGACTAATACATCCAAAATGTTGGTTTCACCACGTTTGTATTTATATACCATCCCATCCATTACTTTCTGAGCATCTCCAAGCATTCCCGACTTAAATTGAACCACTTTCTTTTTCTCTGCTTCATAATTGAACCATGCCTGCATAATCTCTGCCTGTATTTGTTGCTCTATATCTTTCTCCTGAATTTCGGACTGGGAAATACGAAATTTAGCAGCCTTAACAGTCCCTTTATTGATATTCGAAAAGGCTAAAGGAATAGACACTCCTACCGTAGCGGAACGAGCCGATGGAAAAAAACGATTCCAGTCTTTTTCATAAGAAACGGACAGACCAATATCCGGGCGGCGTTCTGCCCTCGTCAGTTTATATGCACGGGAAGTTATTTCCGTGTTTTTTTGAGCCGTAAACAAATCTATACGATTACCCAGACCTACTTTAATCAACTCCGAAAGATAAAACTCACGGTTGAATTCATCCCAATTACCCAACGGAATATAAAGAGTGTCCGCAGCCATCCCCATCTGTCTATTCAGCACGACCAATGCCGACTGATAGGCAGCTTCCTGACCATAAACCGCATTGAGCAAAGTGACAGCTTCCAACTTTGATTGCCGGGCATCATTCTCTGTAATCTCTCCCGCTACATAACGTAAACTATCCGATTGGCTCAATTGCAACATATACTGGTAAGAACTTTGCTGTACTTCAAGCAACTCTCTTTGAAGAATTGCCTCCAAAAAAAGACTGGCAGCTTCAGCCCTCAAATTCTGAAATGACTGTTCCAGAATTAGTTTTTCAAGCTCCATCTGACTACGTGCCAACTTTATACGTGCTCCTCGTTTGTTTCCTAATTCCAGTGAATAGGAAAGCCCTAATGAAAAAGTCTCAGGAAACACTTTTTGAGCAATCATCTCCGCATCAGCTATACTTACATTCAACTTCTCTGCCAGATAGTTTAGATTACCTTCCCCCACCCGTTTCAGATACTCATCGAGAGAGATACTCTGATAGAGAGTCCTGTCTGGAATTTGCGCCACTGCATGAACAGATATTGCTTCCACAAGCAATAAAAGGAGCAAGATATTAAAGTGTATATTCCTTCTCATCATTCTTCTTTTTATTTAAAACGTTATTCTCAATCAGATAGTAAAAAACCGGAAGCACAAACATAGAAATGAGTGCTGTGAACATCAATCCATACACAATAACCGTTGCCAGAGGACGTTGCACATCACTGCCGATCCCGGTTGCCAGAGAAGCGGGAAACAGTCCGAGTACCGTAGTGACCGAGGTCATCAGGATAGGACGGAACCGTTGACGTGCCCCTTCGATAACAGACTTTCGAAGTTCCATTCCTCCTTTACGCAAATTGTTTATCTGAGATACCATAATAATTCCGTTTTGAATGGAAAGTCCGAACATAGCAATAAAGCCCACGGCAGACGATACATTCAATGTCATACCGCGTACATTGAGCGCAAGCATTCCGCCAAAGAGCGCCAACGGCACGATGGACAATACCAGACCGGCTTGCCGGAATTTCCCAAACGTAGCATAAAGCAAAATAAACATACACATCAGTGTCAACGGAAGAATGACAGAAAGACGGGTATAGGCTCTGTTCTGATTTTCAAAAGCACCTCCCCATTTGACTGTATATTTGCTTTTATCATAGTCCACTTTCGCATCAATCACATTCTGCGCTTCTTTTAAGAAAGAGGCCAGATCGCGTCCACGCAGATTCAACTTAACCGTCAAGTGACGTCTGTTCATTTCACGAGTGATTGTACTTTCTCCGACACTCAATTTCACTTCGGCTACCTGCGAAAGGGGTATTTTAGCTCCGGTAGAAGAGGTCAGCATCAATCCGGCTATCTTTTCGGGTGTATCCCGCATTTCTTCTTTATATTTACAGGTAATGTCATATTGACGGTCTCCCTGATAAAGCTGCGCAATAGCTTTCCCTCCGATTGCTACCTCTATCAAATCAGCTACATCAGACACGTTCAGCCCATATCGGGCAATCGCATCCCGATTCATAATGATTTGCAGTTGAGGTAATGGAGGTTCCTGGTCAATATCCAGATCAACGGCACCTTTCACCGT
>OMDJ01000650.1_pt1 | contig 21096 bp, 19 predicted proteins | sample 1645211 | NCBI WGS metagenome assembly OMDJ01 (sample SAMEA103958142, study PRJEB25191) | human gut metagenome | biome: human-associated habitat [ENVO:00009003]; feature: intestine environment [ENVO:2100002]; material: feces | place: Germany | collected 2013/2015 | reverse complement strand
GGTTTTCATCCACACGCTGAACGATGCAGCCACCAGCCATCAGCGTTTCAAGTTTATTTGTGATGGTACTGCCTGCATAGTCAATAAAGGAACGGATGATGGCATTATCGCTGGTGTTTTTCCAGTAGCTGATAGGCTTAGCTTTCGGATTGCGCTGCAGTTCCAGCAAATAATTCATTACATCCCACGGGCAGTAAACATCAAAGGCTCCGAAATGGTATCCATCATACCATTTCTTGATGCTCTCAGCCTGCGTTGTCAAGTCAGCATCCTTTAGCAACAGGTCAACCTCACTCTGTACAAATCCGAAATACTCGTTCAGACGAGAATTTGTGATAGTATCCGATACAAAATTATTTGTTCCCGTAAAAATGCTTTCTTTCGCAATCTTTAAGCAGCCCGTAACAACTGCAAACTGAAGTGCTTGATTGTCTTTTAGGGCCTGCATCAAGCCTTTCATAACATCGAGCATTTCATTATAATAACCGTTGTTATTTGCTTTTGCTACAGGGACATCATACTCGTCTATAAGAAGAATTACAGGCTTTGCATAATAGCTCTGCATCATCGTTGTCAAAAGCATAAGGCTGCTCTTAACTTCTTTTATAGAACCATTGCCATGTGCAAGATGCTCAAACGCTGTTTTTTGGAATTCTGTAGCACTTTTACTATCAAGCAAATAAAGATGTTTGTTGTACAAATCCGCTATCACCATTGTGAGCATATCGTATGCCCCAGTGAAATCCAAACCGTCTACCTGTCGGAATGAAATAAAGACTGTAGGATACTGATTCATCCACTCATCACATAATACCTGATGCTCTGCAATTTCCAGCCCATCAAACAGTTCTTTGCTGTCTTTACGGATGTCAAAGAAGCTTTCTAGCATACTCATGCCAAGCGTCTTACCGAAACGCCGTGGTCGAGTGATAAGTATCACTTCTGCTTTTTCGTCCAAAATTTCCGTAATCAGGCCAGATTTGTCAATATAATAAAACCCACCGTTCCGAATCTTCTCAAAGTCCGAAATACCAACTGGGATGTTCAATTTTTTCATCTCTGCTGCTCCTTTCGCGTAGCCACACACAGACTTTTTATTGCTTCTATGATACCATGAAACTCATGTTCTTACAAGAAAAACTCTGCTTACTGCATTGATTCTGGCTACGGCTCATTCTGCATAGCCTGCCAGCACATCTTCAAATGTAAAATGGATTTTCACACGTTCATCGTTGAAAACCTCGATGCGGTCAATAAAGGTTTCTACCACATTCTGTGATAAGTGCATCACATCGCCTGCTTCTTCTACAGTACTCATGACAGTCTGCAAATGATCAGTGTCCTTCTTCACAGGCTGGAAAGCTTGATTTTTCTCGGTACGCAGCCTTTGAATCTGCTCCATCTTTTCATCTTCCTGCACTCGGTAAGCATCTCTCTGCCGGATGAACTCTTCCTTACTCATATTCCCGTCGGCGTATTGCTCATACAGTGCAACGCGCTGTTTTACAATCTCTGCCTTTTCTGCACTCAGCTTTTCTTCCTGCCGTTCCAGTGCGGAGAAGCAGATCAACGCTTTGCGTTCCCGTTCGTGCAGGATTTCCAGTACATACTCTGCCTGCTTTATCTGCGCTGTCAGCGCATTTCGGACGATATATTCCAGCAGTTTCTCGGAGATCGGGATTCGCTTGCAAGGGCTGTCCACCGCTGTGGCCGAAAATCTGCAGTTAAACGAGGGGCCAAGCTTCTTGAGTACACGATATTTCATCAGCTTCTGGCAGTAGCCGCAGTAGACCTTGCCTTTCAAGGGATACTGGTGTTTTGTGTAGTTCCCGGCCTGGTGCTTCCCATGCTGCAGCATAATGACCATTTGTGCCTGTTCAAATTCCTCCGGGGTCACAATGGCGGCATGGCTGTCCTCAATACGTACCTGCTGTTCCAAGGGAGCGCGCAGAACCCGATGCTTACAGGGAACCAGCATAATGAATTTCGCGCCCACATAGGTTCCCTTATACTTCTCATTTTTCAGAACATGGTAAACCGTTCCACTTGTCCAATGGCTGCGCTGCAGATCCCATGCTTTCTGCTCACTGTACACATGGTTTTCCGCCACATGATACGCTGCCGGGGTCGGGATCTGCTTTTCATTCAGGATTTTTGCGATGGTGCCTGTTCTGTTGCCCTGCAATGCCAGTTCAAAGATCAACCGTACATACTGGCTGGCTACCGGGTCGAGGATCAGCTTATGGCAATCGTTCGGGTCCGGCAGAAATCCAAACGGGCGGTATCCTCCAAGATACATTCCTTTCTTCTGCATCACATGGTCGGTTGCTGCGATTTTAGCGGAAAGATCCCGGCTGTAGGATGCGTTGATGATGTTCTTAATGGCTACTTCCAGTCCACGTACATCGTTTCCGATTTGCATTCCACTGTCGTAACCATCGTTGACGGAGATGAAGCGAACGCCCAGCAACGGGAAGATCCGCTCCATATAATCGCCTGCTTCAATATAGTCACGGGCAAACCGGGAAAAGTCCTTTACGATAATTGTTTTCACCTTGCCATCCTGCGCGTCCTGAATCAGCCGCTGGAACGCCGGGCGGCTCGTGGAGGTGCCGGAGTAGCCATCGTCCACATACTCCTGACGCGGCTCTGCAGCCAGTTCCGGGTGAGCCATGATATACCCCTCTACCAGTCCGCGCTGGCCCTGAATGCTGTTGCTCTCAGCCTTATCAGCACCCACATCCTCGTCCGCAAGAGAAAGCCGGTAATAGGTTCCGATCATCTGCTGCTCACCGCCTTTCAAACGTGTAGATCAATTCTGCCTTTACGATTTCCTCTGCACGATTTTCCAGATTTCTCATGCGGCTCACCCACTCCATCTGATTTTCTTCTTTCAGCTTTTCCGATACGCTCTCCCGCTGACTCAGCTGCTCGATCAAAACCTCATATCGTTCCACTGCCTGCTCTTCCACATTTGCTAAAACAGTATCCAGTTTTCCGCTCAGCAGCAAGCTCTGGTAATAGGCCGGTTTTCGCAGTTTCAGGTACGCCTTGTGCAGCATCCCCCAGCGGCCAATCGGACGGGTCCGTGGCAGTTTCAAGGCTGGCAGATAATAATCACCCACCAAAACATATTCCATTCCTGTCCGGGCATCATAGATTTTTTCTTTCATTGTCTGTCCTCCTTTTTCGTTAGAACACAAATTCCGTGTAAGTATTTTTCTTGTGATCCACTTCAATTTTCTTTACATACTGCTGCAGATTATCTGCCGTTAAAAGAACCTCTGTGTTGCCTGCGATTTGCTTTTTCTGCTGCAATTCTTCTTGAACAACGACCAGTTCTTTCTCGCTTTCAGCTTTTGTCTGTCTGAATGCCTCAATTTCATTCTCTGCATCCTGCTTCAATTTCAAGAACTTTTCTTTTGAAATTTTTCCAAGGACATACTGCTCGTAGCCGCTGCGCTTCTGTGATTCCAGTCGAACGATATTGCCTGACGCCTGTTCAATTTCACGTTTTGTAGCTATTTCTTTTGATTGGAGTTTGCTTTTTCCAGAGCTTTTCCGTACCAACTTCTGCAAATCACGGTGTTCTTCCATCCGCTGGTGCAACTCCTTGTTAATGCCGTTCCAGAGGTCTTTCTCTGAGATGGAAACATGACAAGATGCACAGTAAAAATACAGCGTACCATCACTTTGCCAATGACAAACCATTTTTTCTCCGCACTTTTTGCAAAAGATTCTGCCTTTGAAAATGTTCGGATTGTTCTTTCTGCGCTGTCTGCACCACTTTTTTCGCTCTTCCTTGACTGCTTGCTCGGCTTCCCGTAATGCGGAAACTTCATCAAACAATTCCCAGCTGATAATCGCCGGATGGCTGTCCGGCACCATCCGCCAGCTTTCCCGTGGATTCTGCCCGATTTTCCGATTCGTTTCATCGTAGGCGATGCGGTTATAGACCATTGTTCCTGTGTAGATTGGATTTTCCAGCACCTTTGTCACGAACACGGTCTGCCATGCTGGGTCCTTTACCCGCAAGGTGTTTTTCAGGTATCCCAGCTGACAGCGGCGTGTAAAAGGTGTCTGGATTCCCTGCGCAGACAGCTTCTTTGCAATCTCGCGCTCTTTCATACCGGATTTCTTCCAGAGAAAAATCCGAACTACCACATCGCTGACTTCCTCGTCCAGAATCAAATGATTCTGCTGATTTCTCTTGTAACCGAACGGAACAGGCGTATAAATTTCTCCTCGTGCTTCCTTGGAACGAAAGCACGACTGAATCTTCTTGGACAGGTCTTTCGAGTACATTTCATTGATCATGCTCTTGATCGGCACCAGCATCCCGTCACGGCTCTGGCTGTTCAGGCTGTCATAGTTATCGTTGATGGCGATAAATCTTACGCCGAACAGCGGAAACACCTGTTCCAGATACTGGCCTGTTTCCACGAAATTGCGTCCCAGTCGGGAGAAGTCCTTTACCACAATGCAGTTGACTTTCCGCTCCTGCAGTGCTTTCAACAGCCGTTCAAATTCCGGGCGGTCAAAGTTTATCCCTGTGCACCGCTTGTCCGCAAACACATCCAGCAGCATCAAATCATCCCGGTGATCGATATACTCCTTGATATAGGAAATCTGCACTTCCAGCGATTCCGTATCCCGAAGTACATCATCAAAATCGGATAGTCGTGCGTAAATTGCAGCTTTCCAGACACGGTGTTGCGCATTTTCTGCTTCTTGCCGTGCCGCGCTTACTTTCTTGCTTACTCTTGCCATAAATCACGACCTTCTTTCAAGCTGACACTTCATGCTGCTTTTGGTGCAATTCCTCCAGCAGGTCCGCAATTTCATCGTGGAATCGGAACGTAATTTCCACCCGATTGCCCTCATACACTTCGATTTTCTCAATCAGTTCAACGACCATCGGACGGGTGATTTCTTCCAATTTTCGATACTTACGGTACACATCCAGAAACGGATAAGCGTTTGGAGCAGTCTGTAGGTTTTGCCGTTCTGCTTCCAGTTCTGTGATTTTGCGGTCATACTCTTCGATTCGCTTGCTGTACAGTTCGTTGTAGTTCAGGAAATCCTCCCGTGTGAGGATTTCCTCTGCGTAATCCCCATACAATTTTTCCTTAATGCCCTGTGTATGGGCCTTTTCTGCAGTCAGCTGCCGAATCTGCCGTTCGATGCGCCGCACACGGTAGGGTTCCTGCTGGGCCTGCCGGATGCTTTCTACAAACTCGGCTTCCTCCATCACGATCTGGATCTGCATCTGGAGCGCATTCCGCACAATGTTATAGAGCTTTTCATCCCGTAGGTTATGGCTTGTGCAGCTGCCCTTGTTCTGCTTGCTGCCGGAGCACTGATAATAGATATACCGCTTTCCCTTATAGCTGGCCGACCTGCGCACCAGCCGGCTGCCGCAGTCCCCACAGTAAAGAAATCCTGCAAACAGGGCCACCGTTTCGGCATCGTTCGGCCTGCGTGTTTCGGTTTCCAGAATCCGCCGCACCAGCTCAAACTGCTCTGCCGGAATGATTGCTTCATGGGTGTTGTCCACGATTACCCAGTCCCGCATCGGCACGTTCATTTTCTTTTTGGAGCGATAATCCAGTCTCCTTGTCTTCCCCTGCACCAGTTTTCCGATATAGACCTCGTTGTGCAGAATGCGGTCCACCGCCTTGGCAGACCACGGCGGCTCATCGCTCTTACGGAAGTGCAGGCTCAGCTTTGCACCACTCTGTAGCTTTCGCGCAGCCGGGGACGGCACCTTTTTCGCATTCAATCGGTCTGCGATGCTCTGATTATTCATGCCACTGATCTTCCAGCGGAAAATATCTTGCACTGTTTCCGCTGCCAGTTCGTCCACGATCAGCTTGCTATGATTTGTAGGGTCTTTCCGGTAGCCGTAGGTTGCAAAACTTCCCACAAAATCGCCGCGCTTCCGCTTTACCGCAAGCTGACTCTTGATTTTGACGGAAATATCCCGACAGTAGGCATCGTTGAGCAGATTCCGCATCGGAACCATGATGGAATCGCTGGTCTTCCACGCAGATTGGCTGTCATAATTATCCGTCACTGCAATCAGCCGGACCCGCATGACGGGAAAAATGCGTTCCAGATAACGTCCCACTTCAATGTAATTCCGTCCAAAGCGGGACAAATCTTTCACCAGAATGCAGTTGATAGTCCCTTGTTCCAGTTCCCTGAACAGGTTTTGGAACGCAGGCCGTTCAAAGTTCGAGCCGGAGTAACCATCGTCCACAAACTCATCCACGATGCACAGTTCCGGGTGGTCTATGGCATAGGCTTCCAGTAGTGTGCGCTGGTTTACAATGCTGTCGCTCTCTGTCTTATCGCCATCCTCACGGGATAAGCGCAAATACAGGGCGGTTCGGTATCGGGTTGTATTTTGCTGTGTTCCCTTGTGCAAATTCATATCAGGGTATAACAAAAGCCTTCCACCTCCTTAACGAATCGGCAATACTGTTCGTCAGAGAAGTGAAAGGCTCCACATTTTCTATGTAGAACAAGCCCACCGAGCAAGTTCTGCTCAGTTGGCACATTCCTATTTTCTTACCCGTAAACAGCTTACCAGAATCATCATCTTTTGTCCAGTGCTTTATCGCATTAAAGTGTGAAATTTTTCTGCGTGTTTTTTCAGCAGCTTGCCGAAAGTTTCTCTGCCTTTTCAGCTGGCAGACTGAAAGCACCTGCCAATGCGCTCAGACAGTGTACTGCTCCCTCTCGGTGCAAAGTTCAGCTTCACAATGATTCCGTTGTCCAGATAGCAATAAGGATTTCCGACTTTATCCAGCAGATTTTTCAGCCTTTCCTCCTGCGGCAGTCCGTGTTCCACTGCATCCTTCGGCAGTTCCTGCAGTTCATGCTGTTCTATCGTGCGGATGTCTCGATCTTTCATCTGGTGGACCTGCTCCAGCCAATTCATTCTGCCGTTTTCTTGCAATCGCGTTCCTCCCATTCAAGCCAGAAGTGTTTTCAGCAAGTTCAATTTTGCCTGTCCTATATCCTTTCTCATGCTGGGGCCTGTGCAGGCAATCGGCGTACACAGTTCCAGCAGACGATCATAGATACGGGCGTGAGCGGTATCCTGCGGTTTTTTCAACTCCGTCAGGGTCAGGTTCGTGGTGACGATCAGTGGTTTTCGGCTGCGGTAACGGCTGTCGATAATGTTGTAAATCTGCTCCAGCGCATATTCCGTGCCCCGCTCCATGCCGAAATCGTCAATGACAAGCAACGGATAGCCGCAGAGCCTGTCCACGACTTCATTCCGCCCGGAAAAGGCGTTATTCAGTTCATTCATGATTCGGGCAAAATTCGTCATGCAGACGGTCACTTCCTGTTCCATCAGGGCATTGGCAATGCAGCCCGCCATAAAACTCTTGCCTGTACCAACACCGCCCCAGAGCAGTAGCCCCACATTCTTTTCCCGCATTTCCGGCCAGTGGGCCACATACCGCTGTGCCAGCTGCATCTGTGGATTTTGCCCGTGATCGTTTGCAAATGTCCAGTGCTGCATCGCCCAGTCGGTAAAGCCCTGCAGCTTCAACCGCTGCACTTTCTCGTAATGCAGCCTTGCACGTTCTTCTTTCTCTTGCTTTTCCCTTGTAGCCTGCCTGCACCGGCATTCAGCCGGATGGCGGTCACGCCCAAACAGTTTTTTGCCATTCGGAAAGAACGCTTCCTTGGGAGTTTTGCAGCTGCCGCAGTACAGCAGCCCATCTTCTGCAACATAGTCCTGCGGTTCCACAGAGATCGTCATAAGCCTGTCCATCGCTGTCTGGATCGTTTCCGTCATAAACTTTCCTCCTTGTTGTAGGTATAGTCCGGGATGCCTGCTCCCGGTTTCTGTTGTCTTTTCTTCCGTGCCGACCAGCTGCGCAGGGTCGCCGCATGGTCTGCGTACTTCCTGCCTGTAGACTGCATATAGATTGAAAGGTCATCAATCAGGGAATCCAACTCTGCAATTTCCATTTTCAGTTCTGAATAATCTTCCAGATAGACATTCCGATAACGCCCATATGCTTCTTTGGTTCTACTCAGTTGGTTCAATCTTAGGTTGTTCTTATTTATTTGGTTAGGTGTGCAGTTTTGCGCAATCGTATTGCTCACCTTTGAGCAATCAGGCTGCTCATTTTTGACCATCTCGACTGTGCATTTCTGCGCAGTAGATGGGAAGCTTAGGAACACCTGGTTTGGCTTGGAAAAGCCATTGGACCGCCGTTCGATCAGCCGTGCGGCTTCCAGTTCCCGCAGGGCACGGGTGACACTGGAAATACTGCTCTGAAGATCTTCCGCCAGCCCTGCCAACGGATAGAGCACATATGCCCGGCCCTGCACATCCACCCAGCCGTTCTTCTGCGAAAGGGTCATGCGGTCCAGCAGCAAAACATACGTCAATCGTGCCGTATGGGAAAGGCTCATCTGCAGCAGAAATTTCGGATAAGGGAAATAAGCGGGTAGTGGGGTTTGTGCCTTGATGTACTCTTTACTCAAACTTCCTCCTAATCGTTTTCAAAAGTCCCTGCCGAATGGGAAAGTCCTGCACGGGCTTACGCATCCGGCAGGGTTCCGGGGTGCGGGGTGGAAGACCCTGTTGCTTACAGGCTCGTATCGTAGCTGCGCTTCTTGCGTTTCGGTTGACGCTCGCGCTGTTCCTGTCGAGCCTGCTCCTGCCTTGCCTTTTCGCGGACTTTGGCCTCCCACTCGCGTTTCCATGCAAGGTCGGATTTCATCTCATTGGTTTTTCGGAAGATGCTGTACACATTATCCGATGCAATTTCCAGACGCCTGGATTCTTTCCTCAGGGGAGCATATGCCTTTTTCCTCTCTGCGATTTCTTGCGTCAGTTTTTCTTTCCGCTTTTTCAGAGATTTCAGCGATGGCAGCTTTCCATCATTTTCTTCCCGGAAGTATTTCACGGATTCCACATAGGCATCCAATTCCTTGGAATGCTCTGCGCGGAATTTTTTCTTGAAAATTGCTTTCGTAAATTGCTGCTGGACCTCTTTGGTGGAAAGGTACTGTCCCGCATAATGAATCTGCTCATTGGTTTTGTACAGTTCATCCTCTGCCTGTGACAGCCGTTCATACGCAGCCTGCGCATTGGCCTGTGCTGTCTTACACAGATCGTTCAGTTCTGCCAGGTCGTTGATGTTGTTTTCCTGCACCCATACCAGCGTTTCGGCCATTTTCTGCAAATTGCTGATTTTGACCTTTAGCGCATAGGCCATACTTTCCTGTGCCTTGACATTCTCCTGCAGGTCCACAACGAGCCGCAGTCTGGTTCTGGTCGTAAAGATCAGCATCGGGTCTTCCTTGTACCGCACATTTCTCTCTGCGTTCTGAACAAAGAATCCTTCCAGACATTCTCTTTTGCAGCTGTCCCCTAAAGAACGCTCCGATATGAACTTGTTCCGTTCCGGCGGCAGATAGCTATAACGCCCACGTTGGGTTTTGACAAAAATGTTGTATTCATCCTGCAGGATGTCTTGAAAATCTTCATACGAGATTGCTTTCTCACGAGCAGCGGCAACGGCATCCCGGATAAGCTGCTTCTGTGTTTGAAACTTTGTCGGATTGGGCGTAAATCCTTCCGTTTCGATTTTCTGTTTTTTCTCATCCAGCCGCCGCTGTGCCCAATACTCCGCTTCGGTCACACCCGTTCTGGATGGTGACAGTAAATCGACCTGATGCAGAAATTCGCGGCGGCACAAATCCATGAGGGATTTCTGCAGATGCTTCAGGTACTCGTTCGTCACATGGTGCTTGTAGCCAGCCTTGCTATCAATGGGCCGTTCCATAAAGGGTTGCTGAGGCACATCCAGTTTTCGCAGACTGTTGATTACGATATGGACATGAATGTTGCCGCTGCCATTGTGACCGTCCATGTGCGTACAGACCAATGCCTGATGCCCCGGAAAATTTGCTTTTGCGTATTCCAGCCCAAGCTCCTGTGCCCGTTTCCCCGTCAAACAATTTTCTGTGCTGTCCCGTGGATCAAAGCTGACGATGTAATGGTGCGATTTAATTTCATCCTTGTTTTTGTTCTTCTGATATTCGCGGTTCAGTTGCTGGCAGGCCGCATCAAAGGAATAGGGTTCACAGTTCAGACCGTCCAGATAAAACTCATCTCGCATGATACGATTTCCGTTCTGGTCAAGGATCGGAGTCTTCCGAAGCTCGTCATGCTTGAAAATCAGATACTCCAGTGCAGCACCATAGCTGGAACTCTTACTTGCGATGTGCTTTAAGATTGCCATAGTTCTTCCCCGCCATTTCTGCGACCTGCTCCCGCATTTCAAAAATGCAGGAAATCGCATGGTTGATGTTTTCGAGCATAGCGCGCGACTGGATACCGCCGCTGTTGAAGAAAGCTGCGATCTGGTTCAGGTTGTTTCCGATGGCGGCAAACTCCCGTGTGATTGCTTCGATCTCGTCCGGGTGGACGTAGAACACATACGAGGTATTCACACGGCCTTTCATCAGCATCTGCGCTGCAAATTGAGAGAGGGTCATCCCGGCATCTTCTGCCTGCTGGTGTAAAAGTTCATGTACTACTTCTGTAACTCGCGCGGAGATTACTTTTGTCTTTACGATAGATTTCACTTTTCTCTTTGTTCGTAGCATGGGGTCTCCTTTCCAAAATCAAGAATTTGATTTTCCCGGCAGTGCATCTGCACTCCGGCTGTGACCTGCTGTGGCAGGCCACCAACAGGCAAAATCATGTGATTTTGCACGATGGAGGGTATGGGGAGCGCAATCCCCATCAAGATGCCGCCGTGGAGAGACTGCCCGTAGGAGCGGTTTCGTATACAAAGGCGAATCTTGCTCTTAACTACCGTCCACTCTGTCCCAGCCCGTTCCTGCCCGATTCTCTCCGACGTTTTTTCTGGTAAGACGCGCAGAATGCACATTCAGTACCGGAGGTATCCTGCTGGGGTGGCTCATGCGATTTTCAAGGTGCGATGTGACTTTGTAAGGAATCGGGGAATTTCATCAGTGATACCGTAGTGAATTGGCTTACTTTTGAAAACACTTCCTATACCCTATACAAACTTTAAGGGGTGTTTTTAAACCGGGTCTTTTGAAAGTTCAAAGAAAATTCATTTTTCCAACGTTCCCCTCTACCTATAACAATCTAAAATGGGTGTTTGGCAACCAGATTTTCAAATTTTGTTGAACTGCCTAATTTTAGAATATAGATTTTGTTCATTATCCACTTATAGAACTAGCGGAAAGCCATTTCACAAAAGATTTTGAAAACCCCTACACTAATAGGAATCCGCAGAGCCGTTTTGGAATACAGTTCTGAAAAAATTTATAATTTTAAATAAAAAGAAAAACGGCAAAGTTCAAAATCGAACGTTACCGTCATCCATAGAGATGTCTTATAAAGTAAAAATACTGCGGCAGACAGGTGTTGCGCCTGCTCATCGTGGACATATTGCTATTTTAACATTGTGTAACTGTTACTGATATTCATGCACTGAAAATTTTTGTAGATTACAGCAGTGCAGTTTCTATCAAGCTATTGCCTTTCTCTTTTTCCAGATATATAATTCAGACAAGCCAATTCGATTTATAGATTTTGTTGGGAGGTTTTCTCATGGCAAAAGATCGTATTGAAAGCAAGTATGTCACTGTAGCCCCCGGTGCGGAGTTACACATCTTGGAAAAAGGCGAAGGTAAACCGTTGGTCTTCATTCCCGGCCTGACCTTCTCTGGTGAGATTTTCAAGAACCAACTGGAGTATTTCTCCTCTGAATATCGTGTCATTGCTATCGATCCTCGCGGCCAAGGCTATTCTGCCAAAACCGTGGATGGCAACGACTACCTGACTCACGGCCGCGATGTAGCAGGTCTGATTGATGCATTGGGTCTCAAAGATATTGTCCTGATTGGCTGGAGTACGGGCAACCTTGACACATGGAGCTACGTGCAGCAGTTCGGCAAAGACAAGCTGCGCGGCGTTGTGACTATCGATATGTCTCCGCTCCCGCTCTCCCCTGACCCGAAGTGGTGGACTGAGGGCACGATTGAAGAGCTGTCTCAGGTCGCCACGCAGGTGCTGACCTCTTCTCAGGGATGCCGTGAGTTCTTTAGCGAGTATGCGACTGGCGTCATGATCCAGCATAAGATGAAGCCTGATGAGCTGGAGTATCTGCTGGATATTTCCGGCCGCACACCATACTGGATCTGCCGTCAGCTGTTCTGCGACGCTGTGTTCTCCAACTATCTTGAAATTGCAAAAGATGTCGGTGCAACTCTGCCCAGCCTGATGTTCATTGCAGAACACTGGCAGGGCATTGCAAAGCCCTTTGTCGAAGCACAGCTTCCCGGTTACGGCACCTACGTCATGGGTGGTCACCTGATGTTCTATGAGTACCCCGAAAAGTGGAACCGTGTTCTGGAAGACTTTTTGAATAAGCTATAATGTGATTTCAGCCGCCTGTGGTTCATTCCGCAGGCACTTTTTTGTATAATCTCCAGGAGTTCACGCAGTGACTCAAACATTGGGTGATTCTTCTTTTCCGCACCCTCTGCGGCATCCGTGTCAGGACGATTTGCTGAACGCTTTCTTCATCTTTTCTTTTGCTTCATCCGGCACATCGATTAGCCCGAACCGATAGAACATTCCGTATATATAGGTCACGCCCCGGATATCGCCCAGCGCTTTAGGACGTTCAACTACTTCTCCTACCTTTTTAATATTGCCCAGAGCCAGCAGCACAGAACTCCACGCCAGACTTTTACTATTCTCTCTGCGATCGATCCACAGTTCTTTTGTGTACTCGCCGCTCCTGCCCTTTTTAATTTCGTAAGAGAATGGCAACCCGGAGTAGGTCTTAAATTTTACTCCAGTATAGGCCAGAACCACACCCCAGAAGTTTTCTTCTGTCGGATCAACCCTCCATCGCTTCATTGCTCTAAATCTCCGCTGCCGTTCTGCTCCAACACTGATTTTCTCCTTTTCTGTACTTTGGAAGTACACGCCCTTTTTATAAGGCAGATACGAGGTAACAGAGGCTTTGGAAAGTTTCAGGGTGTTTGCAGTTGAGAGTATGGAGGTTTTGTAGTCCTGTGTTTCTCGGTATTCTTCAAAAGTGTTTTTTACTTTTTCCGCCGCTTCTGATTCATACACACCTGCCGTGATGAGCAGCTTCCGTACCTTGATGGGGTTTAGAGCCAGAGCATCACCGATGGCCTGCAAGGACATCTCAGAATTATAAAGTGCCACAGCACTTTCCATCTGCTCTTTCAGGTTCTTTCCGGCATTGTATTCAGGCTTCAGCTTCTTCCGGCCACCGCCTGGTTTTCTTGTTTTCTTCATTTTACTCATGCAGCTCCAACGGCAGTCCGTCCGGATCATGGAAGAAAGTCATCTTCTTGCCGGTATAATCGTCAACACGAATCGGCTCACATTCAATACCTACCTCCGCCAGCTCATTCACCGTCTGCTCCACACTCTCTACACAGAAAGCAAGGTGACGCAGCCCACATGCTTCCGGGCGGTTCACACGCTTCGGCGGTTTTTCCTCAGCGAAAATCTCCAGTTCTGTGTGCTCATTGACACGCAGATCCAGCTTCCAGTCTTTGCGCTCCGGGCGATAGTTTTCCCTGATGATAGAGAAGCCCAACTTGTTCACATAGAAATCCTTTGCGGCTTCGTAGTCAGATACGATGATTGCAATGTGGTGCATTTTTGATAAATTCATTTTGCTTACGCTCCATTTCTTTTATTTCCGTTATAAACTATACATTAACTTTCAAAAAATACCGTGTGAACTCCTGGAGTTCAGTTTGTCCACACGGTATTTATTTTTTTTCTTGTTTATTTCAGCTTTTCCAGAATCTCGTCCGCACTCATCCCGCTTGCCAGCAACTTCTTCAGCACAGCCTCTGCTTCGGTCTTCTTAGCCTCCTCAGCGGCCTTCGCATCTGCCTTTGCCTTCTTCGCTTCCAGCGTTGCCACTTCTTTTTCGGCCTTCTTCAGAGCAGCCTTCTTCTTTTTCAGATCAGCCTTCAAAGTGTCAATGTTTGCGATGATGGATGAAATCTCAGCAGTCAGGAAAGTGATAGATTCCTGCTTCTCCGCGATCTGAGATGCGTAGTCGGTATGGGTAGTTTTGGGACGGTTTTTGCTGCCTTTTGTTCTGGGCATAGGTGATAACCTCTTTCCTTTTAAACTTCAAACTGTTTTAATTCTTCTAGTGGTTCCTTGCTCGTATCAATACACATACCATCTTTCAGCCAGTCTGCTTTCGTATATCCCGTTCCCGTCACTTCATATACTTCGCCTTTTCGGCCGACAGACTTAACCCAGCCCCACATAATAAGCATATCCAATGCTTCTTGCCATCTGGCAGATTCTCTCTGTGAATTATCAGCCATAAACTGTTTGCCATCAGCTGAGATCTGAACCGCTGAACCTAATGTAGCAATTCTGAAAATTTGTCCATTTCCCTCGGCTGCATATACTAAAAGAAACGCTGGTTCAACTGGAATGCTACCAACGTCATCTTGCCCTACTGTTGGCACGTGTTGTTGATCAGCCTCCTCTGTATCTTTACATTCTCTTGCCCTAGCTTCCGTAATAGTAGATATTCTATCTAAAAAGTCATCGCGCTGTCTTTCCCATGTTGCTTCAGACATTGGGCGAAGATTGAACTCTTTTATAAGTTCATCCTTAAACTCACTCAATCTATATTTTAATGTCCTGTTGTCTGAATCATCCAATTTAATTGCTATTTGTGTCTTATCAATGCATCCATCTAGCTGATTGAATTGAAATCCTGGCAGTAAAACTCCTGTCCATTTATGTTTCATTGCCCATGTAGCTCCCATTTCATTTAATGATGCGGCGCTACTATAATAATCTTTTGAAAAAGCATAAATCACATGAAGGTCACTATTCTGAAATTCATTAACAAGCCACTCATACACCTTATTGCCAAGTGGAATACAATACGGAGGAACCGATGAACAAATTATTTCTTCATCTCTTAACCCCAGAATTTCAAGCAAACCCACAATTGCTTCAACATAATCAACATCTTTACTACTGTGTGATATAAATAATTTATGTGGTTTATCCATCCCACTTTCCTCCTCTACTGATTCAGATAGTGTTTTTCCTAATACTGTTAATTTGGCCTCTAATTGAGCAAATGTTGAATCCTCACTAAAGTTCTTTCCCATTTTTGAAAAAAGATGAATTACATCTTGGACTGTTTTGCTCTGTGGAAGTTTTTCAAGTTCCGCCTCTATTTCTGCTTTCCACAGTAAATATTTTTCATCATTATGAATCGTTTGATATGGAGTCTGAATAGCAGGCTTTCCGGCTGGCTTTCCAAAAGATATGTACTCCGTTTTGAATCGTTTTTTTATATCTGGAGTCTGCTCAATAAGCCTAATCAAATTTTCATTTGCCAACTACTTTTCCTCCTTCGACTAATCATTAACTTTTTAATCACATCTCAGCCGATCTTAAGATCGTTGCCTGCTGCCCACCACGGAGAGGTGTGTGATTATCAGAGTAACTACCATGTGGATTGCCACACGGCTTTATTTTGCCGAATACAGACACGAGTTCGACAGCATTTGACTTTTTAGTCAGTTTTTGCTCATTTTGCGTTTTCAGTTTAGTACCAAGGGTCCGGCACCCAGTATCTTGGCAACTAAATCACTATGGCACTCTTCCGGCCTTTGCCGACTTGTGTTGGCTCATAAGTGTATAAGTAGAAAAAAGGCGAGGAAAGACAGAAAGAGCGAGAAGCCGAACGACTCGTAGAGGGCTGTCAGGATGTTCGTGAAGATTCTAGTTAAAATCTTTATATTGTAATTCAACAGTTCCCTTACCTCTTTATGTTTCTCACTTACCTACGATTATCTTCAGCTTTGTTTTGGTAAGCAGTACCGAAAGCATATACAAAACCATCATGCTTACTACTAACACAATTCCATTTCCAACTGCTGAAAATGCCATAAAATGTCCAAATATAGCGGTCACTACTTTGATTACTAACTGATTACAACACAGATAAACGATTGATTCCCTTCCTATTGAAATCAACCAACTCGCCATAATAGTGCCCCTAATCGCATTCTCAACCTTCTTTGATACTGAAATACCAGTAAAAATTGAGAGGATTGCATTTACCCAGAAAAGAGGGACAAATGCGTATGTTCCTTCCCGCATATTAATGTAGCCATTAAACAGAATAAGCTTTGCTTCCAGTATACCCAGTATTATACATAATAAAAGTGGCATATTTAATACAGCTTTCAGTATGTCTTGATTTTTTGCCGTTTCGTTTCCAATCCAATACAAGCCTAATCCAACAAATGCTGCGCTAAGTGCCCACGGCAGAGGATTCGTAAGCACTTGATCCGCATAGCTTCCAGCAGCTACGAGGAATAGAATAATCCATTTTATATTATATTTCGCAAGAAATATATAAATCACGTCTGTGAAAAACAATGCTGTTAAGAACCAGATTGCCCCGACGATAGGAATTCCTGTAGTATTAATCAGCAACAAGTGCATCCACGGTTCTGCTGAAAAGCCACTGTTCAGGCACCAAAGGAAGCAGCACCCCCCCCCGAATACAAAATACGGTGTTAGAAGTTTTTTTGCTTTATCAACAGCATATTTTTTTATATCAATACATTTTTCTTTGTAAAAGAACCCTGATATAAAGAAAAACATCGGCATGTGAAAGGCATGTATGAATTTATCGAATTTTCCGCCAAATCCAATATGCCCCATGACCATCAAAATGATGCCAAATGCTCTATATATATCTATATAATCCATTCGACTTTTTCTTATGGTATTCTCTGTTGGCATTTTGTTTTTCTCCTACAGTTAAGTAATCATTATTCCACAGTCACACTCTTTGCAAGGTTTCTCGGCTTATCCACATCCAGGCCCTTGGCTACAGACACATAGTAGCCGAGTAGCTGCAACGGAATCACTGCCAGGCTACCAACAAAGTGCTCGTCCACCTTTGGAACATAAACTGTGAAGTTTACCTGATCTTCGATTTCATACTTGCCATAAGTAGTGAGCCCCATCAGATAAGCACCACGGCTCTTGCACTCCAACATATTGCTGATAGTCTTTTCATACAGCTCGCTCTGTGTCAGTACGCCGATGACCAATGTTCCCTGCTCGATCAGACTGATCGTGCCGTGCTTCAGCTCACCCGCAGCGTATGCCTCGGAGTGGATGTAGCTGATTTCTTTCAGTTTCAGGCTTCCTTCCAGGCAAACTGCGTAGTCGATGCCACGGCCCACAAAGAACACATCGTGTGCATTGGCATATTTTGCTGCAAACCACTGGATGCGCTCTTTATCTTCCAGAATCTTCTGCATTTTTTCCGAGATGGTCAGCAGCTCGGAGATATAATAACTATACTGCTCCTCGGTAATTTTTTCTCTGACCTTGGCAAACTGAACTGCAAGGCAGTACATCGCACCCAACTGTGCGCTGTAAGCCTTCGTTGTAGCAACGGAGATTTCAGGGCCGGCAAGGGTGTAGAACACCTTGTCTGCTTCACGCGCAATGCTGCTGCCGACCACATTGACAACTGCCAGTGTCATAATACCTTTTTCTTTTGCAAGACGAAGAGCCGCCAGTGTATCTGCAGTTTCACCGGACTGGCTGATAACGATTACCAGTGCCTTCTGATTGATCGGCATCTTCCGATAGCGGAACTCAGATGCAAGTTCCACACGCACCGGAATATCCGCTATATCTTCCAACACATACTGAGCAGCCATGCCCACATGCCATGCAGAGCCACAGGCAACAATATAGATCTGCTCAAAGTTTTTAATTTCGTCCTCGGTGATTCCCACACTGGATAGGTCGATAGCGCCGTTCTTGATTACGGAATTAAGAGTATCCTGGACAGCTTTCGGCTGCTCATGGATCTCCTTCATCATAAAATGCTCAAAGCCTGCCTTCTCCGCAGCTTCCGCATCCCACTGGATCTCCACAAGATCTTTCTCGATCTCATCGCCGTCCAGATTGTAGAACGTCACATTTCCCTTCTGTAGACGGCACATCTCCATATTTCCAATATAATAAACATTTCTCGTATACTTTAAGATCGCCGGAACGTCCGACGCGACAAAAGACTCACCATCCGCAACACCGATGATCATCGGGCTGTCCTTTCTCGCCGCATAGATCTCTTCCGGATAATCCCTGAACATGATGGCCAGCGCGTAAGAACCGCGGATCCGCACCATCGCATGGTTGATCGCGTCCACCGGCGTATGCTCATACTTCTTATAGTAATAATCGATCAGCTTGATCGCAACCTCTGTATCCGTATCAGAATAGAAGTTATATCCCTTGTGCTGCAGCTTTTCCCGGAGTTCCTGATAATTCTCGATAATTCCATTATGGACACCAACCACATTCCGGTCATCGCTGCAGTGCGGATGCGCGTTCAGCTCACTCGGTTCCCCGTGAGTTGCCCAGCGGGTATGCCCGATTCCGCATGTTCCGTGCATTGCGGTTCCATCATTCGTCTTTTCCGCAAGGACGCGCAGACGTCCTTTCGCCTTTACGATCTCCACATCCTTCTCTCCGTCCCGGACCGCGATTCCCGCCGAGTCATATCCACGGTATTCCAGTTTTTCAAGTCCGTCAAGCAACACCGGAGCCGCCTGTCTACGTCCTGTAAATCCAACGATTCCACACATATGTAAATTCCTTCATCTTTCTCAAATCTCATATCCTGTCGAAAAGACAGTTGGTTTGATTATAACACAATCAAGAAAGCCATACAAGTATGATCCTGACTGATACCGCTGTTTCCGGAGAATTCCCGGTGAATTGCCACATATTCTCCTGCCACCGCCTCCATTGTGATTTTTCTGGATCCTACTTATAATTTTTGTAATCCCAACGTTACTGTTCAGCATCTTTACAGTTACTTTTCAATTACAAATGATACCGCATCGTGCGGTAGAACGGAGGTTCCATGGAACATTTATTTGAAACATATCTCACCCAGCGAAAGCTCTCCCCAAACACCATCAAATCCTACAACTACAGCCGCGAACTCTTCTTCTCCCTCTATCCCCGGCTCACCCAGAGGAATCTGGAACAGAATAAGCTCTATCTTCTGGAGACCTACCGTCCCCAGACCGTCAACCTGCGGATCCGGGGCATCAACTGCTACCTGGAATTTTGTGGAAAAGACCACTGGAAGCTGCCTTTTATCAAGAAACAGCAGAAACCATTTCTCGAAAATGTGATCAGCGAAGCCGACTACCTCTACCTCTTAAACTCCAGCTATCTCTACTGGTATTTCGTCGTCCACTTTCTCGCCTCCACCGGCGCCAGGATCCATGAATTCGTCCAGTTTAAATTTGAACATGTCCGATGCGGCTACATCGATATCTACTCGAAAGGCAGCAAACTCCGCCGTATCTATATCCCAAAGTCTCTCCAGCAGGAGGCGCTGGACTGGATCAACACTGAACAGCGGACCAGCGGCTTCCTCTTCACAAACCGCTACGGCGACCGGATCACCTGCCGCGGCATCGCGAGCCAGCTTAAGAAATTCGCACTCCTCTACGGGATCGACCCCAACGTTGTCTATCCTCACTCCTTCCGCCACCGCTTTGCAAAAAGCTTTCTGGAACGCTTTAACGATCTTGCTCTCCTCGCCGATCTCCTTGGACATGAAAATATCGAGACCACAAGGATCTATCTGAGGAGAAGCAGTAGAGAACAGCGGGAAGTGATCGATCAGGTCGTAAACTGGTGATACGCGTCCATCACATGCCTTTCCGCACCGCTTCAAGAATCATCTCGCACAGATACAGCATCTTGGGACCTGCCTGAATATACTCCTGCAGGTCCTTTCCCTCCCCGTGGAAGGTCTTATTCCGAAGAGCGATCATTTTCTGAAGAAACGCCCGGTTCACCTCGATCTCATGGTCATGGATCTTTAATTTTTCAATTTTCATGTACTGCAGGATATTCTTAAGCTTGTCCGCCCGTCCAATATTCGCTGCCCTGGCAAGCGCTCCTGACACCTGGCTGCAGAGCTGTTTCCGCTCCTTCGAACCAAAATCATCCCGCTCCGCCAGGAGCTCCTGAAGCATATCCCCGATCTCCTTCCGCGTTTTCTCCGGATAGAGTGGAATTGCCCCGTTATACTGTTCATAGCGGTGTTCAATATATTCGATGATCGAGAACAGATGAAAGAACTTACTTTTCGCGTCTTCCTGCCCGAGAGCGATATAATACTCATTCATCAGAAACTCGTACGCCTCATTCTCCGGCATGGTCCAGTTCTTATAGTCGATTTTTCCTTCCCGGAATTTCAGGCAGCTCGTCATGTAAAAGCCTTCCGTCATATGATTCCACACATGGAACTCCCGACCATTCCCCTGATTCTCCAGATATTCCAGATACGGCTCATACTCCTGCTTTTTCCACACCGCATGACTCCAGTCCGCCTCCACGCGGGGCTGGTAGTGATGGCGGTTGCAGTTGTGATGGTTGATCTCCAAGGTAAGATTCTTACAGATCCGCTCAATCGTCCCCGACAGATATTCACAGGCTGCATCTTTTGTCTCTCCGAGGATATTTTCGATCGCCATCCTAAAATACGGTTCCGGCATGTGATCCTTTTCGATGTTTTCCTTCCAGACGCTGCTGAGTTCGATCTTATAAGTGTCAGAGAAAGTCTTTGGTTTTCCGTTTTCTTCCTTTGTCTGAACTGTCTGATTGATTTTCCAAACAAATGGTTTTTCGAGTTCTACCCTGAATTCTGAATCTGGAGTCCGGTCGTATAGGGCCATGCGGTTGTAGGTTAGGTGTAGTTCTACATTGTACCTAAATAGCATAATTATTATCACCATTTCCCGAAATTACAAATTTCTCTAAGTCTTCATAATCTCCAATGTGGTTTTCCATATATTCATGTTCTTGAACCCTTGATAACAAATGAGTATAGCGAACAATCTTGTTGTGGTCAAGCTTTTTTGTATGTGAACTCTGCATTTGAGTTCCACTAAAACCGATAATTCAAGGTGTTACGTCAT